>CABFVV010000042.1_pt1 | contig 84568 bp, 78 predicted proteins | sample 8864751 | NCBI WGS metagenome assembly CABFVV01 (sample SAMEA5735770, study PRJEB23740) | soil metagenome | biome: forest; feature: forest soil; material: soil | place: USA | collected 2013-10-13 | depth 0.1 m | reverse complement strand
CGCAGTACTACAGCCTCTCCAAGCGTACGGGGCTGTATGCGCTGGAAGCCTATCAGCGTGCGGGTGGCCAGACGATCGGAACGAACGGCAAGAGCATCATCAACGCAACGGCCGATATCGGCGACGGTCAGAACAGCGCGCCGTCCTCGTCACGCAGCCAGTTCGCGGCAGGCGTGGGTATCATTCACCGCTTCTAAGCGCGTGGGGTGGCGGCGTAGCGTTACTCCGCCACCGTAATTCGCTTTCGACATGCGATGGTTGGACCGTCGCTATCGTTGCCGGCAACGTCACCTAATAAGGATAACTACGCGTGAGCGGAAACGGCAACCTACTCCCGTCAACTTGACAGAGCCGTTTCAAGTCATCCCCCTTGTCACAGAACTGCAGATGGCCGAGGGTTTATCCTGGGTCAAGAGGCTTGAAGAAGCCTGTCGTGAATGCCGTTAAATGTACCAGATAGTTAACAAATTGGGGCGTTCACATGAAGTTGTCCACCAAGTTGCTGGCTCTGGTCGTCGCGGCCTTGGTTGGCGTTGTACTCGTTGCGGCAACCGCCGTTCAGACTGTACGCAGCTCGCTTGTCGACAGTCGGCGGGAGCAGATCGTTATTCTTCTGACGAAAGCCGAGCATCTTGTCAATCACTACCGCGACCTGCAGTCGCGTGGCGTGCTAACGCGCGACCAGGCCCAACAGGCCGCCAAAGACGTCGTCTCCCAGCTCAACGCGAACACGAAGAGCTACTACTGGGTCACCACGGCCGATGGCGTGAATCTGGTCCACCCGAATGCCCGGTTCATCGGGACCAGGGCTAAGGGCAATAAAACCACGACAGGGTTGACCGACAGCGAGGCTTACCGTGAGGGCATGGCGGCTTCGCATATTGCGCTCGTCGACGTACTCGTGAAGCGCAACCCGGATGCGGACCCGGAGCCGAAGTTGCAAGGCGTGGTTGCGATACCCGATTGGGACTGGTGGATCGGCACCGGTTTTTTCTATGACGACATCAACGCAGCGTTCATGAAGCTCGTCATCGTTCTGGGTTCCATTGCAGCCGTCATCTTCACCGCGGTTGGCGCGATCGCATGGGCCGCAACGCGTGGCGTGAAGAGGGCTCTCGGCGGGGAGCCTGCTTACGCGGCTCATATCGCCACGCAAATCGCGGACGGCAATCTGGCCGTCGAGGTTGAAGTGGGACGGGCGTTACCGGGCAGCCTGCTATGCGTGCTGAACGACATGAAATCAAAGCTCGCGGCCGTCGTGTCCGAGATTCAGTCGACGAGTCATTCGATCGCGACGGGTTCAGGCGAAATCGCGCAAGGCAACCTTGATCTGTCCCAACGCACAGAAGAGCAGGCGGCGTCATTGCAGGAAACGGCCGCCAGCATGGAGCAGATTACGGCGACCGTTAAGCAGAACGCGGACAACGCAAGACAGGCAAACGGGCTCGCCAATGCCGCGACCGAGGCCACAGCGCGCGGAGGTTCCGCGGTGCAGGAAGTGGTCGGGACGATGAAGCAGATCGAGAGCGAGTCGAAAAAGATCGCCGAGATCACCTCGGTTATCGAAGCCATTGCTTTTCAAACCAACATCCTTGCGCTCAACGCCGCTGTCGAGGCAGCGCGGGCAGGCGAGGAGGGGCGCGGTTTTGCTGTCGTGGCAGGCGAGGTCCGCGCCCTTGCGCAACGCAGCGCCGCAGCCGCGAAAGATATCAAGAGCCTGATCCAGGCGTCGGTGGCGAATGTCAGCGGCGGCACCCGGCTGGTCGAGGTAGCCGGTGGCCGGATGGCCGAGATCGAACAGTCGATTCGCCGGGTAACCGACATCATGGGTGAGATTTCCTCCGCGTCGGACGAGCAGAGTACAGGCATTGAGCAGGTCAGCCGTGCGGTGTCGCAGATGGATGAAGTGACGCAGCAGAACGCTGCGCTGGTGGAGCAGGCGGCCGCGGCCGCGGCGTCGCTCGACGAACAGGCAGGGCGCCTGCGTTCTGTGGTGGCGGTATTTCGGGTGGCTGGACAATAGAGGATTTCCGCGCGATTGTACGATTCGGCTGCCTTTCGCCAGCCTACGCTTCCAAGGAGTTCCGGAATTTTTGCTACGTACTGCGAGACCGTAGCAGGCATCTACCCGGCGCCTCCCATGCCCAGCAGGAATGACAGTTATGCAATCGCGCTGTCTTCTCCGGCGGTTTGCATTGACGGACTATCCCTCCCACGCAATGTGCGTTGAACATCATCAGGAAGGAGATTGTCATGTCACTTCAAGCCAGGCTCGATGCATTCAAGGCCGATTTCAAAGGCGGTAAAGCCCCATTCTTTGCACCGCCGGAAATCCATCCGGTCATGGAACGTGCGACGGCCGAACTCGTGGCGTCCGGCCAGGCCGCACGCGCGCTCAAAGCAGGCGACCTAGCACCGGAATTTACCCTCAATGATCCGGAGGGCAAACCCGTGTCGTCTGTCGAGCTGCTGAAGCAGGGGCCGCTCGTAATCAGCTTCTACCGCGGCGTATGGTGCCCGTATTGCAATCTTGAACTGACGGCCCTGGAAGAAGCGCTGCCGTCGTTCAAGGCCGAAGGTGCAAGTCTGGTTGCGATCTCCCCGCAGAATGCCGTGAACAGCCGCAAATCGGTCCGCACCAACAAGCTGAACTTCCCGATCCTGAGCGACACGCACAATGATGTGGCCGCCGCATTCGGCATCCGCTTTGCTTTGCCCGACTATCTCGTGGATCTGTACAAGAACCTCAAGAACGATCTGCCGGCGTTCAACGGAGATGACAGTTGGACGTTGCCGATGCCGGCGCGCTACGTGGTCGGGCAAGACGGAACGATCCTGTACTCGGAAGTCAACCCTGACTATACGCACCGTCCGGAGCCCCAGGATATGTTGCCGGTTCTCCGCAAGAAGGTCGCTTCGGCGTCCTGATTCGGTCCTGATTCGGTCCTGTTTCGTTCCCGGCCGTGAACCGTCGGGAACGATTGGACAGGCAAGCTGGTACATCAACATCGAGGCAATATGAAATCACGCACTTTTCTTGTAACCGGTGCCAGCAAAGGCATCGGCAGAGCCGTCGCAGCGCGACTGAACGCAGACGGGCACCGGGTTGTGGGACTGGCACGCCAGGCAGACGACCCTGGCTTCCCAGGAACGCTCGTGCCTGTCGACCTGTCCGACCGCGTGAAAACGCAGGCTACGCTCGATAGGCTTGTGGCGGAATACAAGTTCGACGGTCTGGTCAATAACGTTGGGCTGGTCAAACCGCAGAGGCTGGGCGCCATCGATCTGGACACGCTCGACTCCGTCATGTCGCTCAATCTGCATCCGGCTGTACAGGCGGCGCAAGCACTCCTGCCCAACATGAGCGCCCAAGGCTGGGGGCGAATCGTCAACATAACGAGCCTCACTGTCCTTGGCATCGTGGAGCGTACGGCTTATGCCGCCGCCAAGTCCGCCCTGGTGAGTTTTTCGCGCTCCTGGGCGCTTGAGCTGGCGACCACCGGCATCACAGTCAATTCCGTCGCGCCCGGCCCCACGGAAACCGAACTGTTTAGGGCCAACAACGCGCCAGGAAGCGAAGGGGAGCAGCGCTATCTCGCCGCCGTCCCAATGAAACGCTTCGGCAAGCCTGACGAGATTGCTGCAGCCATCACTTTCCTGCTGTCCGATGACGCTGCTTTCATTACGGGTCAAACGTTGTTTGTCGATGGCGGCGCTTCGATTGGCAAGGCTTCAATCTGAGGGCCGAATATCTCCTCAATCCAGGCGACGAAAGCGCGTGCCTTTGCACTGACCATGCGCCCACTGGGAAAAACTGCCCACAGGTCGATACCCGGCAATTCCCAGTCGGGCAGCACGCGTTTGACGGCACCACTTGCGAGTTCCGGCGTGAACATCCATTCCGAAGCGATCGCGACGCCCATGTCGGCGAGCACGGCCGCGCGTACGCCTTCCGCCGCGTTCACGCGGACGCGCCCGGCGACGACAATTGACGTTTCCGAATTGCCTTGCCTGAACGACCACACGCTTCCGCCGCCGCCCTGCTCGTACACGATCGCCTGATGCGATAGCAGATCCGCAGGTACCCGCGGTTCGCCGGCTTTTGCGAACCAGGCTGGCGTGCCGACGACGCAACGCCGCCCGTGACCGACCTTGCGTGCGGTCATGTTCGAGTCGCCAAGCACTCCCATCCTGACTGCTACGTCGATGCCGCGTTCCAGCAGATCGATGTTTTCATCGTCGAGCACAATGTCGATGTTGAGTTCAGGGTGTCGATCAAGAAATGTCTGGAGCCTTGGAAGGATGTGAATCCGCGCAAAGGTCACCGCTGCTGAAATCCTGAGACGACCCGAGAGGGCGCCAGCCGATCCTCTTGCCGCAACCTCCGCCTCGTCCGCCTCTTCGATCGCCCGCTTTGCGCGCTCGTAAAATGCGTGGCCTGCTTCGGTCGGCGTCAGCCCGCGCGTCGAGCGAAGCAGCAGTCGAACCGCGAGCCGCTCTTCGAGTTGCGCGATGGACTTGGAAACGGCGGGCTGCCCAACGTTCAGCAACCGCGCTGCCGCCGAAAAAGAACCGGACTCCACCACACACACAAACGTTTCCATCGCTGTCAGTCGGTCCACGGTCGTCCCTCCTGGAACGGATGTCTGGGGCTCGAGCGTCGCACCGTCAAACACGCGCGACGAAACCTGCTTGCCGGAAGATACACCACCGCGCCACGTTGTTTTCCGTAGCGTCGGCATAACACTCATGCCGCACAGGCATACGGTAACGCGTTCTTATCCTCAGCGCTTTCCCTTGCGCCGTAAGCTGTTCGCCGATAGAGACGAAGTTCGCCCGATATGCCCCAAGGGAATGAGTGTTATGCAGTCGCGCTGCCTACCCTGATCCGTTCAATTCAACGACGATGTCTCTGTGTCTGGCGAACCGCTATCAGGAGCTCGTCTGACAGCAAATCGTCGTTGTGGCTCGCCGCCGCAGCTGCAAGAGTCATCGAACGTGTTACCGCACTCGTACCGCAAGCCGGTGCTAACTGATCCGCAAGGAGTAACTCCATGAGCAAGCTGTTTTCAGCCGTCAAAGTGGGCCCCTACACGCTTTCCCATCGCGTCGCGATGGCGCCATTGACACGCATGCGTTCGGAGCCCGGCGACGTGCCGGGCGATCTGATGGTTGAGTACTACACGCAGCGCGCAACCGAAGGTGGTCTCATCGTCACTGAGGCAACCCCCGTTTCCGTACAAGGCTACGGCTATGCAATGGCCCCGGGAATCTACTCCGACGATCAGATTGCAGGGTGGCGCCGGATCACGGATGCCGTGCACGCCAAAGGCGCTCGCATCTTCCTGCAGTTGTGGCATGTTGGCCGTCAGTCTCACCCCGATCTTCAGCCCGGTGGTGCGGCGCCCGTCGCTCCGTCGGCGCTGAGAGCTGAAGGCCATGCGTATTCGGTGAACGGCGAAGTCGAATTCTCGATGCCCCGTGCACTTGAATTGCACGAAATCCCCGCCATTATCGAGGACTTCCGCAGGGGTGCCGAGCGGGCACTGCGCGCGGGCTTCGACGGTGTGGAGCTGCACGGCGCAAACGGCTACCTGCCGGACCAGTTTCTCCAGGACGGTTCAAATGCTCGCACCGACGAGTACGGTGGAGCGATTGAAAATCGCGCCCGCTTCTTCCTCGAAGTGACGGATGCACTGATTTCGGTGTGGGGAGCGGATCGGGTTGGCGTGCGCATTGCACCGAGCGGCACCTATGGCTCGATGTATGACAGCGATCCGGAAACCACCTTCGGTTACGTGACGGAGCAGTTGGACAAGCGTGGCATCGGCTATCTCCACGTGGTCGAGCCGCGCATCAAGGGCACGGAGACGATCGGCGAAGTTCACGATCCGGTCGCGGCGCGCCATCTGCGCCCGAAGTTCACCGGCACGCTAATCGCTGCAGGCGGTTTCACGAAAGAGACTGCGGACGCGATCATCGAAGCGGGCCACGCGGACATCGTAGCGTTTGGCCGCCACTTCATCGCCAACCCCGATTTGCCGGAGCGCCTGCGGTTGAATCTGCCACTCAACCGGTACGACCGTAGTACTTTTTATGGCGGTGACGCACGCGGTTACACCGACTATCCGTTCCATGCTGAAACGCAGGCGGCGTAATTCTGCATCTCACCATCCAGACCAGGAAGGGCGGATTCCGGTATTTGACTCCCTTCACGCAAGTACGGCCTGAACGACGCAGCGACCGGTGCTAACGTAGTGCCGGTCGCTGCGCTATCCACTTCGGCATGGCAGGGCGACGGGTTCCAATCTACCTTGTGATCTTCATAAAGAACTAGCGAGCGTATTCTCCTGACGCGAAAGCGCGCACCTGGCGCTTTCATAACCGCAAAGCCGATTGCGTCGCCGCAGCGATATCCTTCGCCACGGACAACAGAGCTCGGCTGTGCGCTTTGACCAAGCCGTCGTAACCTGACCCGACAGCGGTCTCATGGACGAAAGAACGTCCTGCAATCTGCTTTCCTCCGTTTGGAGGACGCACCGACCAGATAACGGCCAGCATCACCGTACCGTCCGCCGATGAATCGAAGTTCTGCACGTCAACCGTTACGCGGTAGGCGTTGTCATTCGCGCGCTGAGGAAAAGTCGATACGATCGCCCCTGGAATGATCTCCGCCAGATCCGCAGCGAGTACGCGGGGAATCTGACTCTTCAATGGATCGGCCCAGCGCGCAAACTCGTCGATACGGACGCGGTTCGCGTCGAGCTTCGTGACTATTTGCGAACGATCGACCAGTTCGGGAACCGTAACCAGATCTATTGCGATTGCAATTGGACTAGCGCCTGGCGACTGTTCAATATGCTGGACAGGGCTCAATGTGTAGAACGCCGGCGTCGGCGACGTTGCGCATCCAGTGGCAAGAACAAGCGCAATCATCGACACAGGTAATGCTGAACGTCGGCTCATGGCTTGTCCTCGGTTTTGCCGCGGATCAGCGCTTCGGGATGACGTTCGAGGTATTCCGCAAGCGAACGGATCGAGGCGGCAGCCCGCGAGACCTCGCGCATGGTGTCGGCGGTGCTTTGCTGAAGTGGCGAATCGCTTTGCATCGTGCGATTCACGGACGCGAGTGCTTCACGGGCTGCGGCCATCGTCGTTTTTGCGTCAGGTGCAATATCCGTATTGATCGTATTCAACAGCGTGTCCGCGTCACCCAGTGTCTTGCGCAAGTCTGTGGCTATTCCTTCAAACGGAATACGGTTCAGCTTCGCGACGAGATCGGTAATCGATTCCTGAAGCCCCTGCAGATTGCCGGGCACCGTAGGCAGTTGCGGCGTCTTTTTACTCCAGTCCATGGTCACTTTCGGCGCGGAGGGGAAGAAATCGATTGCGATGTACAGTTGTCCGGTCAGCAGGCTCGCTGTCCTCAGTTGTGCCCGCAGCCCCTTTGAGATCAGGTAGTCCGCGAATTCCTTTCGAGCCGAGGATATTTGACCACCTTGGTCTTTCCATTCGTCGCGTGGAATGAGGCGCTCCGGGAAAATGTTGACTTCGACCGGAATGCTGAATTCCCGCGTAGCCGGATCGAAGTGTGTGTTGATCGCCGATACCTCGCCGATGACGATCCCGCGGAAGTCGATGGGTGCTCCCACGGTGAGCCCACGCACAGACTCCTTGAAGTTCAACACGTACTTATCGGTGATTGAGTCATGCCGCTTCATCGCTTCTGTTCGATTGAGGAAAAGCGGGTACTGGTGCAGGGCATCGGCTTCAACCCCAGTCTTTGTGTCGGGTGGACTCTCGAATGCAAGGCCACCAATCAGGATCGATACCAAAGATTCGGTGTCCACCTTCACGCCGGTCGTATCCACGGTCACATCGACGCCGCTTGCGTGCCAGAAGCGGGTGTCGTTCGTCACGTACTTGTCGTAAGGCGCGTTGACAAAGATGTGTACGATCATCCCCGCGCCTTCGGGATCGAGCGCGTAGGAGACGATCTGGCCAACCTGAAGCCTTCTGAAAAACACCGGCGAACCGATATCGAGTGAGCCGAGGTTTTCACTTTTAAGCACGAACTCCCGCCCCGGCGCACCGGAAGCGAGTACTGGCGGTGACTCGAGTCCGACGAAATCGCGTCGCGCCTTTTGCGATGTACCGATATCCATTCCGACGTGTGAACCGGACAACAACGTACCGATGCCCGATACCGTGCCGCCCGATATACGCGGCCGAACGACCCAGAAGCGGGTATCGTCGACGAGCATGCTGGACGCGTTGCGGGACATTTCGGCGCTTGCAAGCACTGTCTTGTGATCGTCGGAGAGTTCAACGTTCCTGATTACGCCAATATCGACGTTCTTGAACTTGATCTTCGTCTTGCCGGCCTCAATACCCTCGCCGGTGGAAAACCTGATCGTGATGGTCGGGCCTGTTTGCATGACGGACTTCACGGCCAGCCAACCGGCGATCAGCACGGCGACAATGGGCACCAGCCACACGAGCTGCATGCGCCACTTCGAATGTTTGACAGCAACGGCGCTCGGAAAACCGGACGTATCCTGATCCTCTTTCTGTCCGGACAATTCATTCACGTTCTGACTCCACTGCGTCCCAGATGAGCCGCGGGTCGAACGACAACGCCGCGAACATGGTCAGTACAACCACCGCGCCGAAGGCAATCGATCCGGAACCCGCGTCGATTGTTGCGATTGAACCGAATTGCACGAACGCGACAAGGATGGTGATCACGTAGATATCGAGCATCGACCAGCGACCGACAAACTCAATCAATCGATAAATACGCGTGCGTTGGTGAGGAATTCGCGGAGAGCGCAACTGGGTACTCCACGCGAGATAGGCTAACGAAAGAATCTTGAGCACGGGCACCACGATGCTTGCGATGAAAACGATTATTGCCAGCAACCACGATCCGGAGGTCCAGAGCAACACGATGCCGCTCAGGATCGTGTCGGAGCGGGCGCCAAATAAGGTACTGGTGACCATGACCGGCAGGAGAATGGCGGGGATGTAAAGGATCATCGCGGCGAACAGGAATGCCCACGTGCGACCCAGACTATTGGGCTTGCGCGAGTGCAGCACCGCGCCACAACGTGGGCAGATTCCGGCGTGGACATGGGGGAACAGCGGCTTTGAGAGCAGGCCGCAATCGTGACAGGCGAACAGACCTGCGCGCGCGGCGGTTGCTGCCGTGATGCTTGCATTCTGCGCGTGTGACATGTCGGCGTCGCCTCGCATCGTGTCGATTCGGGCCCATAGTTCACGGGGGTTAAACGCAACAGTCGCCGCGGCAAGCAGAATCATCACGGCTCCGAACGCCCACGCACCCACCCCGGGTACGACTGTCGCGATGTGCTGGAGTTTGACGAGCGCGATCAGCATGCCGACCATCAACACCTCGATCATTCCCCATGGCGCAACGTGCCGCAGCACGCGAAGAACGATTTCAGGTTTGTGAGGAAATCCGCCCGTATGCAACGGCAGGAGAAGATAGATCACCGCTGCGATGTTCAATGAAGGCATCAGGAGTGTTGTCACGAACACAAGGCCTGCGATCGGCCACATGCCATCTGCGTAAAGCGCGGAAGTGGCGCCGAAAAGGGTGGTTTCGACAGATGCCCCATTGACCCAGAGTTCAAAGATCGGAAAGCGGTTGGCAACAGCGAAGAGAATCGCCGCGGCCAAGGTGAACGCCAGTGCCCACTCGTGCGACGTCGGCACGTTTCGGTATCGGTAGAGCGCAGCACCACATCGTTGACATCGCGCAGCACCGCGCTCAACTAGCGGCGTTTCTCGCTGAAGGAAGTCACATTCGTGACATGCGAACAAGTTGTCTCTATTCATCTTCTGCATCCGCTCGTGGAAACACGATCCAGAAACGCCCCAAGCTGACTTTCGGGGTGAGGGTCGTAAGGGAGTAGACATCGGCTAACTCGACGGGGCTGGGCCCGATTGGCCGTTGCCTTCACACGTGTCTTTCTGGGAGGTCCCAGAGCTGACGATTCAGGTGAGGGCTCAGCTTAGCACTGCAAATACTACATGTAAACCGGATAGACGGTTTGTATTATGCGGGCAGTGTCACTGCAACCAGGGCAATGCGCACGCGTTCGAAGTGTTGTGCTCGCGACGCAACGGGTCGAGGCGATCCACGACCTGGGGCGTGTGAAAACGCCACCGATCACCTAACCGAGAGGTGATTGGTACGCGGTCACGCTGTATTGAACGGCGCGTTCGGCGCAGCGTGGCTAATCAGTCAACGCTCGCCGATCACGCGTTCCCTGCGCGCCAGCGGCGGTTAGCGGGCTGACCGCTTACGAGGCTTGGGTTGTGGAATCTGCGCCGGCCAGCTCTCTTCGTCAAGAAGACGATCGAATAGTCTGTTCCGTGCCGAATTGCTCAATTGCGACAGTCCCATCAAGGAATGAAATGCGAGACCGCTGGCCGCAAAGTATCGCAACAATGACAATTCGAGGTCAGGCGCCTCGTCCTGCAACGCCTTCATTTTTGCCGTGTCAGACGCCTTGATGCTTTCGAGTAATTCAGGACTCTCGACGAGCGCTGCAAGAATGGCCCGTGCCACGGAATGCGGTTGATTCGAGGATTCCCGATACATTGCAATCTGGGCTGCAAGCGTTGGTTCAGCCTTCGATGCGCCTTCCTTCGCCATATATTCGCGTCCGATTTGCTCGAACTGAATCTGATGCTGTTCCAACAGCGCGCACAGCACGCCGTGCTTCGTGCGGAACTGATGAAGCAGTCCACCCTTGCTGATACCACTCTCACGCGACAGCGAATCGAACGTAAGCCCTCCAACACCATCTCGGGTGAGGATGGTGAAAGCGGCAGCAATCGCCTTTTTGCGGGAAATCTCCGAGCGGGTCTGGTTATCCATTATCGATATTGATGACGTTGCGACGATTGCAGCGCGCACCTGATCGCTGGCGCGCCTCTCTTCTGTGTGTGGACAAATAGCCGGCTGCAACACACTGCTGGCGAATGGCCCTGCGTACCGCCCACGGAGCAGGCGGTCTCCTGACAAAGCGTAATTGTACGCGCTCGGTTTTTTAATGTACAGACCGTCTGGACGGTTTACATCTTATTGTGTCGATGCTACTGTGGCGGCCTGATCAGTTCTCGCCTGAACTGAGCGCCACCTGGCACTTAACTGGGCTTTCGAGGAAACCTAAATGTTCAAGAACAAACTAGTCCCGCTTCTTTTCACCGGAGTAGCGGTGCTAACCCTGACGGCGTGTGCCGGCGTGCAACCGGTGGCCTACACGGGTATCGCATCGTCGTCGCAGTTGAAGCAGAACCGCGATGACGACTCAGGCAAGGTTCCCTACAAGTACGCCACTTCAGTTGCCTGGCCTCAATACACGCAGGTGATACTGGACCCGGTCACCGTGTACCAAGGGAGCGACAACCAGTTCGGCGACCTGAAGGAAGCCGACAAGGCGGCGCTCGCCGATTACATGGGGAAGACGTTCTCCGAAAAACTCGCGAAACGGTTCAGCGTTGCGAACCAGGCCGGCCCGAATACGCTGCGGATCAAGCTGACACTCACCGGCGCCGAAAAGACGACGTTACTTGTCGGACAGGTCATGCATTTCGACCTTGCGGGCAATCTCTATAACGGCGTACAGGCAATCCGCGGCGGGCAGGGTGCATTCAGCGGCTCGGTTACTTACTCAGTCGAGGTCTTTGACGGTCCCAGCGGCCGTCTGCTGAAGGCATACGTTTCGAAGCAGTATCCGAATGCCATGAATCTGCCGGCAGCCTTTGGTTCCTTGAGTGCCGCGAAGACCGGCCTCGACAAGGGCGCTGATGCCCTCGTGGAACAGCTTCATTAACCGGTCTGTCTGCTACCCGGGCATCGCGCGCGGTTCGGCGGATATTCTCAGCGCGCGATAGCCCCGAGTGATCGGGCACCGGAACTCGCCGCTGCGATAGCGCGGCTGTTTCGGACTTCCATGAGGTGTGCGAATGCGGCCCTTTGCCGAAGTCGTCGTTTCGTTCGCACCCCCGCCCTTGATGGTTGCGATCGTTTTCTCGGTCGCGTACCTGCTGGTGGGGATTCCGGTCCATTTCACGCGCGGCGCAGCCGCCAGGGACTGGCTCGGCACCCTCGCCGGTATTTTCGCGGCACTCGCATACATCGTGCTGGTTGTGGGCTTTTATCCGGGTGTTCAAACGGCGGCACGATAGCCCCCCTTCTTGCCCGAACCTAGCGCGATTTTCGCAAACTGGCCATGATCGTATTGATCTGCGTGTCGAACTGTTCGAACCACAACTGCGTCGCTTCCAGTTGCGCGCTTACCTCCTGAAAGTGGGCTTCACTCGCTTCGACAGCGCGCTCTGCGTCGGCAATCGTCTCGGGGGCAGTTTGCGCGCCAAGCGCAAGCACGGCGAGCGACTCGATCTCGCCGCAGGCGCTATGAGTCTGATCCGTGAGTTCAGTCAGCAGCGCCCTCAACATTTGCAACTGATCGTGCCAGCCGCTTTCTGAGCGACGCAGCTCCTCGATAAAAAGACTGATATCACCGCCCGGGGAAATGTTTGCCAGGGCGGCGGTGCTTTGTCGCAGATGATCCAGCACGGCGAGACAACCCTGGGCGCGCTCGATCAGCCCCTTCGCTCGATCATGCGCTTCAGTCATGCGCGCTTTAAGCGCCGTGACGCGATCGTAAAGCCGCGCCTGTAGGACAAACGTCTGCGGATTCACCGGTAAGTGTCCATCGGTAGGAGTTCGTGGATCGACATGGTTGCGAGCCCGAGGATCGCCATCACACCCATCGCGGCCGTCAGTGTGATGCAGGCACCGAGGACGACAATGATCTTGAGCCGGATGCTGTACGCGAATTGATTCACTTTGTTTCCTTCGGGACGCTTGCAGCGGAAATGGTGTCGCGCTCAAGGAACTGGCGGCGCCTTACCGGGTATACGGCGACATCGCGATACGGCTTGATGTAAGGATTTCCTGATTTTCGACTAGGCATATCCCGCTCATCCGCGTTGCCGTTGATGCCAGCGCGCGTTGACGGAAGAGTCCGTGACGGTTAGATATTTCGTGCTAGGCTTCTTGCACAGCTAGCTGCCAACGGAGGCGATGATGGCTGATAACATCGAAGGCATTAGTGTCGCAAATGACGGTGAGGCTGTTAAGTTCGGCATCAGAGTCGACAGCGTCCATCACTTCTGCATTGTGAGCAGGGAAGTGCTTAAGGAGTTGTCGCAAGCAGGTGCCCACAAAAGCGACTTGTTGCAGGAGTTCGAACGGCACCGCGAGTTGATCAGCGAGAAGGCTGCACTTGCAATTCGAAGCGGTTCGAAGGGAGATCCGCTACCACTTGGCATTGAACTCTTCGTTCCTTAACGTAGATTACAAACCTCATCAGGGGGCTGACATCGGTCCCCCCTTTTGTACTCGAAACGCAAATCCACGGGTTGGCGCTCCAGGCAGCACGTCGGATGTGGCAGCACAGCAGAAGGCTCGCCACTTTACGTTCTCCGCATGATCAATGGCTCACATCAACAGCGCAAAAGGCGATAGTAACTATCGGCCGTATTGATCAGTACATCGACATTTCGACCTCCATCGAGCGTGACCAGGCTGACTATAATCAACTGGTCCAATACGACTTCTGGACCCGCTGACCGGACTAGTTGGAGCGGTGCATTCACCCTCGCTTGCTTGACACGCGTGCACCGTTGGCCTTTGATGAATGGACAGCCAGTGTTGGGCTGACAGAACAGGCAGGGAGCCAGCCGTGACATCCACCCGCCATACCATGATGTGGGAAGCCGCCGTCGACGCGCTTGAGCGCGCCGAGCGATTGCATCGCCAGTTCTTCCGGTTAGCTGGTCAGCATGCGCTGGTGCCGGTATGGGAGCCGCCGATCGAGGTGTTCGAGCATGACGGCCGGCTGGCGATCGTGGTGGCGTTGCCCGGCGTGGCTCCCGATCAGGTCAGCCTGGACCTCGAAGGCGGGACGCTGGTCGTCGTGGCCGAGAGGACGTTGCCTCGGGCCTTCGCCGGGGGAGCGGTCCATTACATGGAAATTCCCTATGGCCGCTTCGAGCGACATATCCGTCTTCCGGCCGGGCGCTACCGCCTGGCCGGGCGCGACTCCGAACACGGTTGCCTGTTGCTGGACTTCGAATGTCCACGTGCCGGCCGGCGCGGTCCCAAAGGACGGCCCTAGTGCCGGGGTGGCCCTGTTCATTGCGATCGCATCGCTGTTGATGGGGCAAGCCGTGCGCAGCGATTGTGCTGTGACTGGCGAGATCAGCCTGCGCGGCATTGTCCTGCCAGTGGGCGGCATCAAGGAAAAGGTGCTTGCCGCCTTGCGCGCCGGCATTGGGACCGTGCTGCTGCCTGCGCGCAATGCGTCGGACCTCGAGGACATCCCGGCCGACGCACGAAGCCAGTTGCGCTTTGTGCTGCAGGAGACGGTGGATGACGCACTGCGCGAGTTAATCGAGACCAGGGCAGTGAAGCGCTCGTAGTGCCGCGGATTACTCACTCTCCAATGGGGACCCAGTAATGAAAACCGAACATCTTCCCAATCAGCGACTCAAGGAACGCGAAAAAACCGGACCGCACCTGACCGTGCAGGAGCATTTGGGCCTGAACGGGCGAATCGCCCTTGTCATCACCAACGCGGTTGGCACGATGTGGTGTGCCTATGTCTTTGCGGTGATCGCGCTTATCAGCTTGCCATCTGCCATTCAGGGTGGAGTGTCGACGCTGATCGCCTGGATCGCTCAGACTTTTTTGCAGTTGGTGCTGCTGTCAGTCATCATGGTGGGCCAGAAGGTGGCGGCCGCAGCCTCAGACAAGCAGGCGCTACAGACCTACAAGGACGCTGAGGCGCTTCTAAATATCCAGGATGAGATGCACCGGCTCATCGAGATCAACAATTCGCTGACTGAAGCGATCCATCGCGCGGTTATGGCAAAGGGAACATCGACGGCCGAACAACCGAACGTTTCCGGCGACCCCAGCCGGCCAGCGTGATTCCAGGCAACCCGCGGCAGGACCGTCAACACCCGGGTGTGGCTCTCGTATAACGCAACGAGCTACCTGCAGGCGCGGCACGGCGCACCTGCAGAGTCGATGAATGCTATCGACGGTATCGGCGCGCTCGTGCAGGCCGCCGCGGCCGGCTGAGCGCACGCATCGTTACTCGACGCCGCGAACGATGCGCAGATCGCGCTCGACACCGTCGCCCAGCGCTTCAAGCGCTTTCTTGTAGGCGTCGCTCTCGTAGGCGGCAACGGCCTGCTCGTAGGTCGGAAACTCGATCACGACGGTCCGCTCCTTCAAACCTTGCTCGTGTGCTTCTTCGGCGACGCCGCGCACGATGAATTTGCCGTTAGCGGCTGCCACTGCGGGCGCTGCCAGTTGCGCATACGCAGCCAGTTTCGACGGGTCCTTCGTCGCGCGGTATGCGGTCACCCAATATCCCTTGCTCATGTGAATCTCCTGGTTTTGCGGCGTGAAAGTAGTGGTCGCGTTGCAAAGCAACGACGCGGGAATTATGTCACTTCGAGCATCCCCGCGTGCGGTTCACGAGCGCGCGTGCGTTCGGCCGGTTTGCGTCCATGCCCACCGCAGCAATTGCCAATCGACATGACTTTCCCCGATCGCTCCCTGTCGGCCCGCCTTAGTTAGCAAGCATCGCGGCAGATCCCTCCGCGCGTATCCCCTTGCGATAACGCCCGAGCCCCACGATTCCAACCAGCGACACCGCCGAAAGCACGCTGAAGAAAATCGCCAGCGGCAGCCACTCGCCCTTGTAGTTCTGCGCGAGCATCGTACCGATCAAAGGTGTCGTCCCACCGGCGATCGTCGCGCACAGTTGATAAGCGATCGAAATGCCGGAGTACCGGACCTGCGTGGGAAATGCCGGCGTCATGAAACCGGCGATGACCGCATAGACAGCGGACAGCACCACCACCGCGAGCGAGATACCCGCCACGATCGCGACCGGATTTTGTGTCTGGACGAGCAGGAACATCGGGTAGGGCGTAAGCATGGATAGCAGGGCGGCGCAGGTCAGAAAGCGAGTCTCTCCAACCCGTTGAGCCAGCAGCGCCGAAACCGGCTGAGACGCCAACTGGATGAGGGTGACGATAAACAGGCAATCGAGAATGAACGATTTCGACATGCCGAGATAACCGGTGACATACGAAATCATGAACGTATTGGTGAAGAAGAACCCGGCGGAGCCGATCGTTGTGGCCATCGCCGCCATGACGATCGGATACCACGCGGTGCGCAGCACTTCCTTGACGGGCGACTTCAGCACCTCGCGATTCTTGCGAAGCTGCTCGAACTCGGGCGATTCCTTAACGCCGAGACGAATCGCCATGCCGATCAACAGCAGCACGAAGCTGGCCAGAAACGGCAGGCGCCAACCCCAGGCTACGAAGCTTGCGTGATCGAGAGACGTGACGAGCCTGAACGACACGAGCGAAAGAATCAACCCGGCCGGGCTGCCCATCTGCGGAAAGGACGCGAAGAACGTCTTGCGGCCGGTTGGCGCGTGCTCGCTCGCCATCAATACCGCGCCGCCCCATTCGCCGCCCACGGCAATACCCTGGAGAATTCGCAACAGCACGAGCGAGACCGGTGCCCAGATGCCGATGCTGGCGTAGCCGGGCAGCAAGCCAATGCCGGTGGTGGCGATCCCCATCAGGAACATGGTCAGCAGCAGCATCTTCTTGCGGCCCAGCTTGTCGCCGAGATGCCCGAACACCGCGCCGCTCAATGGACGCGCAATGAAGCCGACAAAGAACGTGCCGAACGAAGCCATCGTACTGAGAAAGTGATTGCTGCTCGGGAAGAACACCTCGCCGAGCACGAGCGCGGCGGCCGTCGCATAGGTGTAGTAGTCGTAAAACTCGACGGCCGTGCCGATAAAAGCCGCGGTGGCGGCGCGCACGGGCTGATGAGTCTGTTCAGAAGGGGACATGGGGAATCCTGTTGTTGAACGCGCAGCGTTGGTTTGGCTGCTGTCTTTATGGGTCGCCGAAATACGCCCGCCAAATTCGGATTTTTAATCTTCAGTATCGAGGCGGCTAATGCTAGCCCGGCTTATGCGTTGCCGCTTTCGTCAAAGGCACGGAGCAGCGCGTCACGCGCGATCAAGCGTTGCGCGTTGTTGCGCTCCGGATAGTCGATCCATACCGATCCGATAGGGGATGGATTCGCCTGCTGTACTGCGTGTGCGTCGACAAGCGCACGCGCTGCCTGCACGTCCTCCGCGGATGGCGTCAGCGCGCGGTGAATCGCGGGCACGTGTTCGGGAAACACGACGCTTTTCGATGCGAATCCGAGTTGCGTGGAGATGTCCAGGTCCTGCCCAAGCATCTGCGCCGACCGATACGTACAAGGAAGATCGATCGGCACGCAGCCGGCGGCAACGCACTCGATCAGAAAGCGGCTGCGTGCGTAAAGCAGTTCGTGACCGCCCGGCGTGCGGCGAGCGCCGAGATTCGCCGCCAGGTCTTCGACCGCCAGCATGCAGCACTTTATCCGTGCACCCACCTGAAGTAGCGCTCCCAGATGGACCAGACCCTTTGCGGATTCGATAACTGGAACCACCTCCGTCGAGCCCTCCGGAATGCCCAGCTTGCGCTCGATGACGGCCAGCGCATCGTCGAGCGCGGCGAGTTGAGCCGCGCTCTCCGCGTGCGGCAGAAAAATCGCCCGTGGGGTGCCGGGCATGACGCCTTCGAGATCGGCATTGCCGTCGTGTTCCAGTTTGTTGATCCGTACCGAGCCGAACGTGCCGGCGCGAGCCGCGTCGCGCAATAGCGTGACAATGCGTTCGCGTGCCTGTGGCCGGTCTTGCGGTGAAGTCATTTCTTCGAGGTCGGCGACGATTGCATCCGCACCGCTTTGCAGCGCGACCGCGTGGGCCTCGGCATGGTTGCCGGGTACGAAGAGCCATGTGCGCCGGATGCCTGGCGGACGCGGCGTTTGATGCGTGTTCATACGGCCTGCCCCGCGCGCGCCAGCATCGCGTGAAGCAGCACATCCGTGCCGCGCGTGACGTCTGCCGGCAACGCGTCTTCGGCTTCGTTATGGCTCAGGCCGTCGACGCAGGGGATGAAAATCATCGCGGTCGGACAATGTTTCGCGAGATGGATCGCGTCATGTCCGGCACCGCTGACGATGCGTTGACGCGGATAGTCCAGCGCCTCTACCGCGTTGCCGACAGCCGCAATGCATTGAGGGTCGAACGGCGTAGCCGGGCTGACCCAATGCTGCCCCACTTCGACTGCGAGGCGGCGGCGCCTGGCGATGACATCGAAGCGCTCGCGCAGCGCGGCTTCCATTTTTTCGATCATCGCATCGTCGGGGTGGCGCAGGTCCACCGTGAACGACAGGTCCGCCGCGATCGTATTGCGCGATGCGTTGCGTATGTGCAGCTCGCCGATGGTGGCGAGACCCTGCGGGAAGAAGTCTGCCGCGATGCTCTCCAGTTCCGCGGCCATTTCCGCGCTCGCAAATAGCGCATCGCGGCGGTACTGCATCGGTGTCGTGCCTGCGTGCGCGGCCTGCCCACGCACGCGCACATCGAGCCAGCGAATCGCCTGGCCGCCGGTGACGACGCCGATCGGCACGCCACTTTCCTCGAGCACCGGACCCTGTTCGATATGCGCTTCGAAGTAGGCGTCGAAGACGATGCCGGGCACGGCACGCGTGCCGGCATAACCGGTTGCTTGCAATGCCTGCTCGACCGATGTCCCTGCTGCGTCGCGCGTGTTCAATGCCTGGGCGAGCGGCATGACGCCTGTGAAGGCCGCTGAACCGAGCATGGCCGGCGTGAAGCGCGCGCCTTCCTCGTTGGTCCACACGACGATTTCGATGGGCTTATCGGTTTGAATGTTCGCATCGTTCAGCGTGCGAACGACTTCGAGCGCGGCGAGCACGCCATAGACCCCGTCGAAGCGGCCGCCCTCGGGTTGGGTGTCGAGGTGGCTTCCACTTGCTACTGGCGCGGCGTCGTTCCGTTTGCCGGCGCGCCGCGCGAAAAGATTGCCGACCTGGTCGACCGACAACGTCAACCCCGCCTCGACGCACCACTGCGAGAAAAGCGCCCGGCCGGCCGCGTCCTGTTCGGTCAGTGCGAGGCGCCGCACACCGCCGCCTGCCGTGGCGCCGACGGCGGCCATGTTCATCAGGCTCGTCCAGAGCCGCTCACCATTGATCTTTAGCATCACACACTCCTGAAGCCGCGGCGTACTGACCGCGTCGGGTTCGTCGTGATGCCTTTATCCGTAATCAAAAATGATAAGTCTAATTTCTAATTCTAATCCTAAGTATAATTTTGGCGGATGATGAAACCAGTGAGGCTCATCGTGAGCAAAGACCGCCCGGACACCTATCTCAACGACCGCCTCGACTGGAACCTGCTGCGGACTTTTCTCGCCATTGCGAAAGAAGGCAGCGTGAGTCGCGCGGCGACGAAGCTGCACTTGACACAGCCCGCCGTGAGCCAGGCGTTGCGCCGGTTGGAGGAGCAGTTGGGTCTGCGCCTCGTGGATCGTCACGGTCCGCGTATCGAAGTCACGCAGGCCGGCATCGAAGTGAAGCAGATTGCTGAAGACGTGTACGGCACGATCTCGCGGCTGTCGCTTGCCGAGGTGGATCGCGAACACGATATCTCCGGCATGGTGCGCGTGAGTACCGTCAGCGGCATCGATTTCCCGGCCTACGACACGTTTCTGGCGGAGTTCCATCGCACGTATCCGCGTATCGAACTCGAAAGCCAGGAAATGCGCAGCGCTGATGTGGTGAACAGTCTCCAGCAAAAGTCCGCAACACTCGGATTGACGCCGCGGCGCGCGTTACCCAAGCGGGTCGACAGCCGCGTGTTTCTACGTCAACGGTATGCACTTTTCTGCGGACGTCATCATCCGCTCTTTGGGCGCAACGACCTTCGGGTCGCCGATCTCGCCGGCGAAAAGTTCGTCTCTTTCACCGGCGACAAAGTGGGCGACCACCTGTCGCCGCTCACGTTCTTTCGTGACGAAATGGGTTTCACCGGACGCGTGGTCGGCTCATCGTCGAGCATGACCGAGGTGAGGCGTTTCATCTTCGCGGGCTTCGGCATTGGCTGCCTGCCTGAACACGTTGTGCGCGATGACATCGCTCAAGGCCGCCTTCAGCGGCTGCCGCCGGATGAAGGCGTGGCCGACCTCGATATCTACATGCTGTGGTCACAGGACCGCAAGCTGAGCGCCGCTGAAGCCGCGTTTATCGATGCGCTGAATGTGTTCATCGATGGTCAGGCGGAAGGTGCTGGCCTCGAGCCTCACGCTTAGTAGCCGCGCGTCACGTCCACCACGTTCTGCAGCGGTTCACCGCGGATCAGCCTGCGCGCGTTGTGCGCCACCTGCGTGGCGATCGTTTCCGAGCTTGCCACCGACGCCATGTGCGGCGTCACGATCAGATTGGGTGCGCGCCACAAATGATCTTCGGGCGGTAGCGGTTCGGTTGGAAACACGTCGACGATCGCACCGCCGATCTGCCCGTTCTTGAGCGCCGCGATCAGGTCCGCAGGCACCAGATGTTCGCCGCGACCGACGTGAATCAGCTTCGCGCCAGGCCGTAAGTGCTCGAACATGTTCGCATTGAGAATCCAGCGGGTTTCGTGCGTGAGCGGCAAGAGACACACGAGGATGTCCGTCCCCTGAAGGAATGGCTTGAATTGCTCGGGACCGGCGAAGGTCGTCACGCCTGGCAGTTCGCGGGGCTTGCGCGCCCAGCCGCGCACCGCGAAGCCGAAGCGCTGCAAATCCGTCGCGACGCGGCTGCCGATTTCTCCCAGTCCCATGATGCCGACGGCGCATTCGGAAGCATCGCGCTGATCGTCGCGGAACCAGCGGTTAAGACGCTGATTGGCAAGCACACGGTCGAGCTGGCGATGGAAGTGTAGCGCCCCCCACGTGACGAATTCGCTCATGCCGCGTGCGTGTTGCGGATCGACGACCCGGCACAGCGGCACGGCAGGCAGGGCAGGGTCGGACAGGATGTTGTCGACGCCCGCAGCGATGCTATGCACGAGCCGCAGTTTCGGCAGCGCCGCCAGCGCGCCGGCCGGTGGGTTCCAGCACACGGCGATGTCAGCGTCGCCGCTGGACCGCTCGCCATGCATCACGACATCGAACTCAGGGGCGGCGCGCAGAATCGGCTGCACCAGGTGTGACATGTCGAAGTCACGGCTCATCAGAACTAATTTGGTCATTGCATCGAACCGGAGAACGGGCCTAGTTGCGGTAGTCGGATTGCGGGTCGTCGATCAACCGTAACGCCGCGCGCCACGCCAGCTCCGAAATTCCCGCGGAGTCGTCGCGAGCGAACTGGCTCGCTGTCAGCTCGCACACTTCTCGCGGCGGGATGCGCAGCGCGCTGCCGCCGGCCAGCGCCTGGATTTGCGCCTGACAGGCCCGCTCGAGGAAATAGATCTCGTGGAACGCTTCGGCTGCCGTCGCGCCTGCCGCAAGCAAGCCATGATTGCGCAGGATCATCGCCTTGCAGGAACCGAGGTCGCGCACCAGACGCTCGCGCTCGCCGAGTTCGAGCGCGATGCCCTCGTAGTCGTGGTAAGCGAGCTTGCCGTAGAACTTCAACGCATGCTGACTGATCGGCAGCAGCCCCTGCTCCTGCGCCGATACGGCTGTTCCGGCGGCTGTATGCGTATGGATCACGAAATGCAGATCGTCGCGAGCCGCGTGGATGGCCGAATGAATCGTGAACCCTGCGGCGTTCACACGAAACAACGCGGGGTCGCTGTGCGCCCGCTCGTCGACGACGTTGCCGAGATGATCGATCTTCACGAGGTCCGACGCGCGCATTTCGTGAAACAGCACGCCGTAGCGGTTGATCAGAAATGCCGGCGGCTCGCCCGGCAAACTGGGCAGGCGCGCCGTGATGTGCGTATCGATCATGTCGGTCATGCGGAAGTGAGCGGCCAGCCGGTAGAGCGCCGCCAGTTCCTCCCGTACCTGCTGTTCGGCACCGATCGGTGCCGGTTTGTCGCTCATGCGGTCGGATGTGGGCGTGGATTGCATTTCAGAAGACTCCCAGGTTCTCACTTGCTGTAGTGCACGTAGTGTTCGTTAGCGCGTCAGTGTCCGTCAACTTGATTGTTCTAATGCTGATCATTAGCCGCGTGAATACTTTACGACATGAAGCATTGCAGGACCTCGTGAAGCGGTGCTTTGGCGTTAAGGCGAGCCAGTATCGCGGGCTCCGCGTGGTCGGAAGCCAGCGCCAGATCGATCACGTCGGTAAGGGCCAGTGCTTCAGCGAACTGTACACCGTTGTCGTCGGCCAGCACGATGTCGCCTGGGCGCACCACGACCCCACCGCACACCACCGGCTCGTTGAACAGGCTCGACATCGTGTCGCGCTTTTTGGTCGTGAGCAACGATGTTCCGCGCGCGAACACCGGCAGCCCCGTGCTGCGTAGTTCGATGAGATCGGTCACCACGCCGTCGACGATAACACCCCTCGCGCCGGCGTTGAGCGCGGCACATGCCGTGACCGCTCCGACCGGCGCATGCGTATGGTTACCGCTCATGTCGATCACCAGCACGTCGCCGGGTTTGAGTTGCGAGAGGGCGCGGTTCACGGGGATGGCGTCGGGCGACTGTAGCTTGAGCGTCACCGCGCGCCCGATCACCTTCACATTGGGGACCATCGCGCGAAGGCGATGGTCCGCGAAGCCGTCTTCCATGAAGTGCCCTAGCGTCGGGAAGCTGACGGATTCGAGACTGTGCAGTAAGGATGAGTCGGGTGAGGCTTGCATCAGAGCGGCATTTTCCGTTTTCATATCAGACCTTCACGAAAGGCTCGCCGTGGCGGCATTGGTGCGCGCCGCAGACGAGATATCACGGCGAAGCGTCTCCGCGAGCAGCACGAGCGCGAGTACCGAAACAGCAGCCGAGCCCATCATGTACCACGCCACCGACGAACCGCGGCCTGTAGCGGACAACAGCGCGGTGGTGACAATGGGCGTGGCCGCACTGCCGAGCAGCCCGGACAACATATAGCTCACCGACAGACCGGAGTAGCGAACCTCGGTGCCGAACAGCTCCGCGAGGAAGGTGGCGATGGGTCCATAGTTCGCGGCGAAGGCGGTCATCATCAGCAGATAGCCGAGCAGCGCGAACGGAAACTCGCGCGTATCCAGCAGCCAGAAAAGCGGAAAAGCGAGCAAGGCCTCGGCGACGATGCCGCCGATGATTACCGGCTTGCGGCCCACGACGTCGGATAACTTGCCGAAGGCCGGCAACAACACGATGCAGAGTGCGCAGGCAATCAGCGCGATGGAAAGCATCGCGTTACGTGAGAAGCCCAGCGTCTGCGTCCCATAGGTTAGCCCGAAAGCGACGATCAGGTTGAACGAGGTGCCCGTCGACATCGTCGCGATGCCGCCGAGCAGAACCTGCTTCCAGTATCGGGTGAGAACCTCGGCGATCGGCAACTTGACCTGCGCGTCGGCCTCCTTGACTTTGCGAAACGACGGCGTTTCCGATGTGTTCAGGCGGATATAAAGCCCGACACCCACGAGCAATGCGCTCGCAAGGAACGGAATGCGCCAACCCCAGGAGAGCAGTGCGTCGTTTGACAGCGTGGCATTGCAGAGCAGAAACGCCAGATTGGCGATCAGGGTACCGGCAGGCACGCCGATTTGCACCCACGAGCCATACAGTCCACGCTTGCCGGCCGGCGCGTGTTCCACCGCCATCAGCACGGCGCCGCCCCATTCGCCGCCGAGCGCGAGCCCCTGAATGACGCGCAAGGTGAGCAACAGAATGGGCGCCCAGATGCCAATCGACGCGTAGTTCGGCAGCAGCCCAATCGAGAACGTCGCGATGCCCATGATGATGAGCGAGACCAGCAGCATCGCCTTGCGTCCGAGGCGGTCGCCGAAATGGCCGAACAGGGCGGCACCGACGATGCGCGCGAGGTAGGCGGAGGCGAACGTGCCGAACGCCAGCAAGGTGCCGACCAACGGGACAAAGCCGGGAAAGAACACCTTATTGAAGACGAGTGCCGAGGCGGTGGCGAAAACGAACAGGTCATACCATTCGACAGTCGTGCCGATCACACTCGCCACCGCGATCTTTTTCATGTTGACCGGGGTGCCATCTCCTGGCGGTGGCGCTGGCGTGTCCGTGGGGCGGTAGGACGTCATGGGTTTCTCCTTGAGGCATGGCGGTTTCAGTGGATGAACGCAGCCATTGCGCGCATGGCCTGGTGCCTTTATCGGAAGCCAAAAACAATAAGTAAAAGTCTGTTTTCTAATCCTTTGTATTAGTGCGGCGAATGATCGGACGGCCGGTCCTCGCCGCTGGTCAGCGCGCTGATCGTTCTGTCGATGTACGGCGCGTATCGCGGCATATTCGAGAAGTCGTAAGTGACGGGCTCGCGCTGGGGTGAAAAAGATAGCTGCCCGATCGAGATAACGATATCGGAATTGAATCATTCTCACGAAGCGTCCTGATCGCTACGCTTGCAGAAATATTGCAAGCGAGGGCATATGGCCGTTTCTGTTTCCACATCTTTTTCCGCGCGGCGACGCACGCTGAAGCTGCTCGGCGCAGTTCCGGCGCTTGCCGCAACCGGCGCATTTCATTCACTCAACGTGCAGGCCGCCGATCTGGCATCGACCACGATCGTGCTCGGCGACCAGGCCGGCGGCACACGGGCGCTTGCCGAAGCGGCCAAGGTTCTCGACGGCACGCCGTACGCATTTCGCTGGGCTAACTTCCAGGGTGCCGCGCCACTCTTCGAGGCGCAACGCGCGGGCGCCGTCGATCTTGCCCCGGCGGGCGACTTGCCTGTGCTTGCAGCGGCTGTCGGCGATCCGACCTTGAAGATCGTCGCGACGCGTGTGGGGTCGGGCGCGCAACTCGGTATTCTGGTTGCGCCCAATTCACCGATTCGCACGGTGGCGGATCTGAAGGGGCGCACCGTATTCGTGTCGTCGGCGCGCGGCAGCATTTCGCAATTCCAGTTGTACGGTGCGCTCGCCGAAGCAGGACTCTCGAAGGACGACGTCAAGGTTCGTTTCATCCTGCCGGTCGATGCGTTTGCGGCGTTCGCGTCCGGTTCAATCGACGTGTGGGCGACATTCGATCCGTACTACGGTATCGCGGTCCAACGTGGCGCGCGTATTTTGCGGGACGGTTCTGGGATCAATAGTGGCCTCGGCTTCATCACTGCATCGGGCGCCGCGCTGGCGGATACGCGCAAACGCGCGGCTATCGCAGACGTTCTGCTTCGGCTGCAACGCGCGGGTGATTGGGCGCTTGCGAATCCCGATGCCTACGCGCAGATCTACTCGACCTTGACGCGCTCGCCACTCGACGCCGCGAAGCAGATCACGCAGCGCGCGGCATTGAAACAGCACTTCGTGACCGAGGCGGATATCGCCGCGCTCCAGAAGGTTGCTGATAGCGCGGATCGCGACGCTATCCTGCCGCGCCGTATCGACGTCCGCGCGATCGCCGAGACGCATATCGCAAAGGTTTGACGCAACCGGTAGTGCGCTTTGCGGCGCGTTGCTCCGTGCCCAGCGGAGCCGCAGCGCGTTTGCCCGGCGCCGTGCGCTCCGGCAATCCCTTCCATCGCAGCAACGCCCTCCATACCGGCTACCCCTTCCCACCCGCACTGCGGGTGAACCCGAATTGCCATGCGGCCTCGTCGCGCCTATCTTTCTACATCATACGTATGACATAGAGGGCAAATCGTGGCGACTTTGCACAGGCAGGTCCTGAATCAGATGGGTGAACAGATTTGTTCAGGCAAATTCATGCCCGGCGACATTCTTCCCGCCGAGCCGGTGCTTGCCGAGCAGATGCAGGTGAGCCGCATCACCATCCGCGAGACGATGAAGTCGCTCTCCGCCAAGGGCATGCTGCAGGTGCGCCGCCGCTACGGCACGGTCGTGCTGCCGCGTGCGCAATGGCAGTTGTTCGACCCGGACGTGATCATGTGGCGTGCGCGTGCAAGCGCCGTCGAGCCCGGCCTCATCGAAGATCTGATGGAACTGCGCCTGATCATCGAGCCGAACGCGGCGAGGCTTGCCGCGAAACGCGCAACTGATGAAGACCGCATCGCGGTCCGGCGGGCTTTCAAGGCAATGGAACGCGCGGTCGCCGGCCACGGCGAGTACGTTCCCGCCGACCTCGCGTTTCACGGCGCCATCCTTACCGCCTGCCACAACCAGTTCGTCCAGCAGATGCAGAACGCGCTGTCGGCGATCCTGCGCACCAGTTTCGAACTCAGCTCTGAAATCGCCGGCGGTCCGGCCCGTTCGCTGCCGATGCACGAGGCACTGTGCGTCGCGATCGAGAAGGGGGATCCCGTCGCGGCGGAAGAGGCCGTACTCACGCTCATCAGGCGCGCCGAGCAGGACTTCGAGGACCGCGCCGCGCTGGACCGAACCGCCAACGATCAACCCGCGTAGCAATCGTCGTAACCCATTTCATCGCGACCCTCGTCGGGATCGCGAGGGGCGCACTCGCGCCTCGTTTCTGAACATCGAGAGGACACACGCATGACACAGCTATTCGATCTGAGCGGCCGCACGGCACTCGTTACCGGCTCGGCGCGCGGCATCGGATTCGCGCTTGCCGAGGGACTGGCGGCCGCCGGTGCGAACGTCATCCTGAACGGCACGCGCGCCGACACGGTGGCCGAAGCGGTCGCCCGTCTGAGCGACAAGGGTTTCAATGCGCAAGGCCGCGCCTTCGATGTGACCGACGAAAGCGCCGTTGCCGACGCATTCGCGCAGTGGGACAAGGACGGCGTGCAAGTCGATATCGTGGTCAACAACGCCGGCATCCAGTTTCGCAAGCCGCTCGTCGAACTCGAACTGAGCGACTGGCAGCGCGTGATCGACACCAATCTGACGAGCGCCTTCATCGTCGCGAAGCAGGCCGCGCGCCGCATGATCGCGCGCGGCACGGGCGGCAAGATCATCAACATCGGCTCGCTCACGAGCGAAACCGGGCGCGCGACGGTCGGCGCCTATACGGCGGCGAAGGGCGGCATCAAGATGCTGACCCGCGCCATGAGCGCCGAGTGGGCGGCCTCGGACATTCAGGCGAACGCGATCGGCCCGGGGTACATCCTGACCGACATGAACAAGCCGCTGATCGAGAACGCCGCTTTCGACGCATGGGTCAAGAGCAGCAATCCCTCACAACGCTGGGGCAAGCCGGAAGAACTCGTCGGCACGGCGGTGTATCTGGCTTCACCGGCGTCGAGCTATGTGAACGGCCAGATCATCTACGTCGATGGTGGCTGGCTAGCCGTTCTTTAAAAGCAGGTCCACGCGAGTAGACCAAAACAAACAGCCACTCGCATCAGATAGTTCGTGCGCCGCACTGATCCGGAGACATCATGGAAAGCGTCAAACCCGTAGCAACTCAAAGATGGTGGTATCTGATGCCCATCATCTTCATCACGTATAGCCTCGCCTATCTCGACCGCGCGAATTACGGCTTCGCCGCCGCGGCCGGGATCGACAAGGATCTCGGCATCACCCATGGCACTTCGTCGCTGATTGGCTCGCTGTTCTTTCTCGGCTACTGCCTGTTTCAGGTGCCCGGTGCGATTTACGCACAGCGCAATAGCGTGAAGAAGCTGATCTTCTTCAGTCTGATTCTGTGGGGATTGTGCGCGGCGGCGACCGGCATGGTCAGCAATATTCCGATGCTAATGGTGCTGCGCTTCACGCTCGGCGTCGTGGAGGCGGCCGTGATGCCGTCGATGCTGATGTACATCAGCCGCTGGTTCACACGCAGCGAGCGCTCGCGCGCCAACACGTTCCTGATTCTCGGCAATCCGGTGACGGTGCTGTGGATGTCGGTGGTGTCGGGCTATCTGGTTCGCAGTTTCGGCTGGCGCGAGATGTTCATCCTTGAGGGCATGCCTGCCATCGCATGGGCCGTGGTCTGGTGGTTCACGGTGAAAGACCGTCCGGCCGACGCGCCCTGGATGAGCGATGCCGAAAAGACTGAACTCGACGCGCGCCTGACGGCCGAGCAGGCCCATATCGCGCCGGTGCGTAATTACAAGGCAGCGTTCCGTTCGTCGATCGTGATCAAGTTTTGCGCGATTCATGCGCTGTGGAGCATCGGCGTGTACGGCTTCATCATGTGGCTGCCGTCGATCCTCAAAGCCGCCTCGACGATCGACATCGTGTCGGTGGGCTGGCTCGCCGCTGTGCCTTATCTCGCCGCAATCATCCTGATGCTGCTCGCGTCGTGGCTCTCGGACAAGACGCGTAATCGCAAGCTGTTCGTCTGGCCGCTGCTGCTCGTCGGGACCATTGCGTTCGTCGCTTCCTATCTGATCGGCGGCTCGCACTTCTGGATCTCGTTCGCGCTGCTGGTCGTTGCAGGTGCAACGATGTACGCGCCGTATGGCCCGTTCTTCGCACTCGTGCCGGAACTGATTCCGAGCAACGTGCTGGGCGGCGCGATCGGCCTCATCAACGCATGCGGTGCGTTGGGGGCGTTTCTCGGTTCGTGGGTGGTGGGCTATCTGAACGGCGCGACCGGCAGCCCGGCGGCTTCGTATATTTTCATGGCGGCCGGCCTGCTTCTCTCGGTGATCCTGATGATGACCGTGCCCGCGAATGCCGACGAGCACGCCAAGCGTGCTGCTTCATTGTCGTTGCGTCGCACGTAACGCCCGGGGAATCTCTCGCGCAGGTCCGTCTTTCCTGACACCTCGGACGTCACGTTTTGGCGAAGAAGAGCGCAATTCGACTTCGTTTGATTGATTCGATTTTGGCAGACAGAACATGGCAACCCTGATTACCGATGTAAAGGTCATCCTGACCGCGCCGGAAGGCATCAACCTGATCGTCGTGAAGATCGAGACTAACCAGCCCGGTCTGGTCGGTCTCGGATGCGCGACATTCGCCTACCGGCACGTGGCGGTGACGTGCCTCATCGAGGAATACCTGCGGCCGTTGCTGATCGGTCGTGACGCCGAGACGATTGAGGAACTGTGGCAACTGATGCATCAGAACGCGTACTGGCGCAACGGTGCGATCGAGAACAACGCGATTTCCGGTGTGGATATGGCGCTGTGGGACATCAAGGGCAAGATGGCGAACATGCCGCTCTATCAGTTGTTCGGCGGCAAGTGCCGCGAAGGCGTGCCGATTTATCGCCATGCGGACGGTCGCGATCTGAACGAGTTGTGCGAGAACATCCAGAAGTATCGCGAGCAGGGCATCACGCATATTCGTTGCCAGAGCGGCGGCTATGGCGGGGGTAGCTTCGGCAAGGCGCCAGCGAGCGCGCCCGAAGGCGCCGCGGATGGCGTGTATCTCGACAGCAGAAAGTACATGCGGGAGACGCTCAAGCTGTTCGACGGCATTCGCAGCAAGATTGGTTTCGACGTCGAGTTGTGCCATGACGTGCATGAACGCCTGAAGCCGGTTGAAGCGATCCGCTTCGCGTGCGAGCTGGAACAGTACGAGCTGTTCTTTCTCGAAGACGCGATTGCGCTCGAGGAAGGCGAATGGATGCGTCAGCTACGCGCCAAAACGACTACGCCGTTGGCCCAGGGCGAGCTGTTCAACAACCCGTATGAATGGCGGTTTCTGATCACCGAGCGCCTGATCGACTTTATTCGTGTGCATCTCAGCCAGATCGGCGGCATCACCGCAGGCCGTAAGCTGCAGATATTCGCCGAGCAGTTCGGGGTACGGACCGCATGGCACGGTCCGGGCGATATGTCGCCGCTGGCGCATGCAGCGAATATCCATATCGATCTCGCCGCGCGCAATTTCGGCGTGCAGGAATGGTCGGGAACCGAGCCGCCGAACTTCGTGATCCAGGACCTTAAGGGGCCGAGAGACGCCTTGCTGGATGTCTTCCCGGGTCTGCCGGAATTCAGGAACGGACACGTTTATGCCAATGACAAACCGGGCTTGGGCGTGGACATCGACGAAACCGAGGCCGCGAAATATCCTTGCGAAAACACCGTGACGACGTGGACGCAAACCCGCTTGAAGGACGGCACGCTGCAGACGCCGTGACGGAATTGCACTAGCTTGCCATGTGAACTTGAAGGATGGACGGAAGGCTGGCGCCAAGCTCGTACATACCGAGCAGCATCAACGCACCGCAAAGCAACAGAAGCAGCGGATTGATCCGCGTGCCAAGCAGCGTCCCCACTGACATGAGGGCAATCGCTTTAGCCGGAAGCCCACCGTCGAGAGATTTCAACAGAACCCATCCCGCGGCGAGAATCATGCCGGAGGCGACGGGGCGCAGCCCGCGCTCGAGCGCCAGTTTCCACGCCGCGCCTTTATAGCGCGTCCAGATGTGGGTCACGCCGTAGATCAGGATGCCGGTCGGGGCGAGCAATGCCAGTGTGGCCACCACGGCGCCCCAGAACCCGGCAATCTGCCAGCCGATCAAGGTGGCTAGCAGCGACCCGGGGCCGGGCGCCATGCGCGAGATGGCGAAGTCGACACCGAACTGGGCATGTGTCAGCCATCCATGCACGTCGACAACCTGCCGTTGGATGTCGGCGATGATGGCCTGGCCACCGCCTATCGTCACCAGTGACAGGGGCGCGAAAACGGCCGCAAGCTGTAGAAGAACGCGATTCGACATGGTCAGGCTTTGCGCAGTTTGATGTATTCGAACAGCACGCTCAGGCCTCCCGCGCCGATCACGACCCACACCAGCGGCAGGCGCAATATGCCGACCGCGACGAAGGTACCCGCGAGGAACAGCAGCGGGAGGAGTCTGCGTGGCACCCGGCGTGCGGTCGTCACGCCCATCGACAACGACAGGCCGGTGGCCGCTGCCGCTGCGCCCGCAAGCAGGATGTGAGCGAGCGGATACTGCAGCAGATGACTGAGGACTGTGCCGAGAATAATGATGACGATCGCGGGTGGGATGATGATGCCGGCAACCGCCAGCAACGCGCCGCGCCAACCGAGCAGACGGTGGCCGATCCAGATCGCCATGTTTTTGACGTTGATGCCCGGCAGCGCTTGAGAGATGGCCAGGCCGTTCAAAAAGTCTTCTTCACTGATCCAGTCGCGATCCTGGACGAATTCGCGCAGGAGCCAACCGCTCAGGCCACCACCGAAGCTGGTGAGTCCAATACGGCTGAATATAAGGAAAAGCCCGGTGAGGGTGGGCGGTCGACTCGTGTTGGCAATTTGTTGGGACATCGAATCTTCCAGTCAGATTGACGTATGACGGGCGAAATATTTGCTTCTGGTGAGCGTGCCCGGTCATAGGCGACTGGAAAATTATATCAACCGGGGGTTTGTTTCCGGACGCCGTGAAACTGATGGTCCGGCCCCAACCGCACAGAGCATTTTTGACCAAGACGACCTCCCATGAGACTGAGTATCCTAGGCGTAATCAGTCATTTCATGCGGGGAATTCAAGGTGGCGCACTATCTTTGCCATGAGCAGCCGGACTTACTCGAGTTTGAAACGAGCGTGATCGCCTCGCGGCCCGGCGCCGTCGTGCTAGGCCGCACGGCCTTGCACCCGGGCGGCGGAGGCCAGGTCTCGGACGCCGCAACCCTGACCCACGCGCACGGCGCCGTCCGCATTACCGGCGTCGCGCCGGAAGGCGGCATGCTCTGGCATCTGCTCGACGAGCCGCTCGAACTGAACGGCGAGGTCCACGTGGCCGTCGACGCGGCCCGGCGCGCCACCGTCGCCCAGCTTCATACCGCCACGCATATTCTCAACGCCCTCGTGTATCAGCGCTTCGCCGGCGCACTCGTGACCGGCGCGCAGATCAATGCCGACGGCACCGCCCGCATGGATTTCGATCTGCCTGAGGCGGACAACGATGCATTGCGCCTGCTCGAGGAACCGGCCAACGAGGTGATCCGCAGCGCCATGGACGTATGGACCTACTACGTCAGCGCAGCGGAGGCAAAATCGACGCAGGGCCTGATCCGCAGCCTCTCGGTGGCGCCGCCGCCGACCTCCGACGGCACGGTGCGGATCGTCGAAATCGGCGACCTGGACCGGCAGGCTTGCGGCGGCACGCATCTGACCAACACGGCGCAATCGAAACCGATCCGCATCGTGAAGATAGAAAACAAGGGGCGCCGCAATCGCCGGGTCAGAATCGAGCTGGTTTGAAGGGCATCCCGGGAGAGCGAGCCATGGACACATCGGATAAAAGCGAGCCGGAAGTGGTGTGCTGGCGAGACGGCGCGCTCGACGGCGCCTGTCTCGCCAGCGCCCGCTACGGCGAGCACAAATTCGACCGGCATCTGCACGACGAACTCGTCATTGTCATGACGCAGTCCGGTGCGGGGCAGTGTCATACGCGCACCGGCAGCGATGTCGCCGGACCCGGTAGCGTGCTCGTGTTTGGACCCGGCGAATATCACAGCGGCGAGGTGTGGGAAGGCCGCGAATGGAATTACCGCGCCATTTATCTCGACATGGAAGGCCTGGGCGCGCTGGGTGCTGTGTTTTCACCGGACTCGCGTTCCGACAAACCGCTTCTGATCCCGCCGGGGCTCTATCAGGATGCGCATCTGGCCGGCCTGCTGGTCAAAGCGCATGCGAGTCTCGACCAGCACGGCTCGGTCTCGCTGATGGAGCGGCAGGCGAATTGGTGGGCGGCGATGGGGATGCTGGTCGGACGATATGGACAATCGCGACACGAGCTCGGCGAGGCGCGGCGCGAAGCCCACAAGATGGCGCAGGTGCGGGAGTACGTTGCCGCCAACTATGCGCGCGATATTCCGGTCGATGAGCTGGCGGAACTGGTGGGGCTGAGCCGCTATTACCTCACGCGTGCCTTCTGCAAGGAGTTTGGCCTGCCGCCGCACGCCTACGCAACGCAGGTGCGGCTACTCGCGGCCAAACGCATGCTTGCGGCGGGGCACAGTGCGGCGAGCGCTGCCGCGGCCGTCGGCTTTTACGATCAAAGCCATCTCAACCGGCTTTTCAAGCGGGCCTATGGGATCACGCCGGGGACGTATGCGGCGCTGAAGCCGGGGCATTAACTCCGCGCGTTGCATCTCTAGCGTTACTCGGGAAGCGGAATGTCCTCGATCAGTGCCGACTGTATAGCGCGAATCCTGCGATCGACGAAGTAGCCACCCCCTTCCGTGTACCGCAGATAAAGACGGTCGCATAACCCGCACTGCCAGACGGCACAGCGGTTGTATGGGAAGTAACGCGGTGCGATCGGTGCGTCGGCCGACCAGTAGGTCGTTTTGCCCGGTAGGTATTCGCTGAACGTCGGTTCCGGATCGTCCTCCGGTGCAAGCGTGCCGACTTCCTTGAACTGCGTTTCGTCGAGAGACAGCGGCTGCGAGTGCCAACCGTCCAGCGGCGTTTTTGTACACATGCAAGGCGCGGCAGTGCGCTCTTCCGCACGTTGCGCAAGTTCAAGGAGCATTGCAGCGTTCAGATATTCCGCCATGAGGCACACGATTCCTGCAGGTTTAGGACGATGTTAGCTGGTTCGCCGCGACTCAAGCTACGCGGCAGGAACCAGCCAGCATCATGCACGCTCTGGCGTCGTGCGTGAAGTCAGCCGTTCATCATCCGGTCGCGATGCGGCACGACCCACGAACGGTCAAAGCACCCATTGGCGATCGACTTCAACGCCGCCGTTTCTTTCGCATTCTGCCGCCGCGCGCCTTCGATCACCGCTTCTACGTCAGCCGGCGAGATCGCGAGCAAACCGTCTTCATCGCCAACGATGATGTCCCCAGGATGAACCACCATCCCGCCGACCGTGACCGGCACGTTGATCTCGCCAGGGCCGTTCTTGTAAGGCCCACGATGCGTCACGCCGCGCGCGTATACCGGGAAATCGCGCTGACGTAGCGCGCCGACATCGCGGATCGCACCGTCGATCACAAGGCCCTGCACGCCCAGACTCTCCGCGAAGCTGGCCATGATCTCGCCCATCAGCGCTTGCGTCAGATCTCCTGCGCCGTCGATCACGAGCACGTCGCCCGGCCGGCAAAAGTCGAACGCGCGATGGATCGCGAGGTTGTCGCCGGGGCGGGTGTGGACCGTGACCGCCGTGCCAGCCATCGGTTTGGGCTGATGATACGGCCGCAAGCCGACCATGCCGCTCGCACGCGCCATGTTGTCGCTGAGGAGAGAAACCGCCAGTTCACGCAATGCGTCGAGCGTTGCCGGGTTGGCCTGAGGCGCGGATTCGTGTTCGCGCCAGCCGATGGGATTCGTAGTGACAGTCATATCGTTGCCCCTTGCGTGGCGAATTGCTGCTCGAGTTGATGGGACAGCCGCGGGTACACCGCGCGGGCGTTGTCTTCGTAGATGCGCTGACGGTCCGCGGCGCTGAGCCATTCAATGGCGTCGATATAGCGCCGCGTGTCGTCGTAGTAGTGACCGGTTTCCGGATCGATACCCTGAACCGCACCGATGGTTTCCGAGGCGAACAGGATGTTCTCAACAGGAATGACCTTGGCGAGCAGCTCAGCGCCGGGCTGGTGATACACGCAGGTATCGAAGAACACGTTCTTCATCAGGTATTCACTGAGCAGCGGCCGCTTCATGTCCTGCGCGAGTCCGCGATAGCGGCCCCAGTGATAGGGCACCGCGCCGCCGCCGTGCGGAATGATGAAGCGCAAGGTCGGGAAGTCGGCGAACAGATCGCCCTGCAGCAACTGCATGAACGCCGAGGTGTCGCCGTTGATGTAATGCGCGCCCGTCGCATGAAAATTCGGATTGCACGACGAGGACACGTGAATCATTGCAGGCACGTCGAGGTCCACCATCGCTTCATAGAGCGGATACCACGAGCGGTCCGTAATCGGCAGCCCCGACCAATGTCCGCCGGAAGGATCCGGATTCAGATTGCAGCCGATAAAGCCCAGCTCTTCCACGCAACGCCGCAGTTCGGCGATGCAATTGGCCGGCGCCACGCCCGGCGCCTGCGGCAGTTGGCACACGCCGACGAAGTTGCGCGGAAACAGCGAAACCACGCGATGGATGAGGTCGTTGGATTCGCTCGACCAAACGGCGTTGGCTTCGGCCGTGGCGAGGTGATGCCCCATGCCGGCGGCGCGCGGCGAAAAGATCGTGAGGTCGGTGCCGCGTTCGCGCTGGATGCGAATCTGGCCGGTTTCGATGCTCTCGCGAATTTCGTCGTCCGTAATGAGGGGGCGTGGTGGCGGCGAGCCGCCGTTTTTCAGCGCGGCGATCTGCTGCGCGCGCCAGGCCTCGTGCTGCGGCGGCGAAGTGGTGTAGTGACCGTGGCAATCGATGATCATGGTGTGAAAAACCCGTTGGTGTCCTTGTGGATGTTTACCTGTCCGCGCTATGCGTTCGCTGCCTTCGCTGTTTCGTCGGTCACGGTGCTCAGATGCGCGGGGCAGGGTCGCCGGTCGCGAGCGAGGCGGCTTCGTCTTCAGCCGGCGTGACGCGCATCACGAGTGCGATGATCGTCGCGACCACCAGAAACGCTGCAATCGTCAGCAAGGCCAGCTTGAAGTTGCCGGTGGCGTTGCGCACCAGCCCGATGCTCCAGGGACCGACCAGACCGCCGAACTGCGCGATGGTATTGATCAGCGCGATCGTCGCGGCGCCCGCAGCGCCCGTTCTGAACGACGACGCGAGGCTCCAGAACAGCGGGTTACCCGCATAGATGAACAAACCAGTCAGGCACAGCAGCGCGTAGGCGATCACAGGGTTCGGCGCATACGCACTGCCGGCAATCGCCAATGCGCTCATGCCGTACACGAAGGCGAGGTGCTTCTTGCGGTCGCCCGTGCGATCGGAACTGCGGCTGATCAGGAACGTGCCCAACACGCCCAAGAGCGGCGGCGCGGCGGACAGAAAGCCGACCTCGATGTTGCTCAGATGGCCGAGGCTCTTGACGATCTGCGGCAGCCACAGAAACAGGCCATAAATGCCGACCAGCGCGCAGCCGAACAGACACGCGAGACTCCATACGCGGATGTCACTCGCCACGCGCAGCAGCGGAAAATGGGTGCTACCGCCCACAGCTTCGCGTTCGGCTGCGAGCGTCGATTCGAGCCAACGCTTTTCGTCATCGGAGAGCCATTTGGCGTCGGCCGGACGTTCGGTCATGATGCGCAGCGTCAGCAGACCGAGCGCCATCGCCGGGAGGCCTTCGAGGATGAACATCCATTGCCATCCCTGCAAACCGAGAATGCCGTTCGCGTAGGTCATCAACGTTGTCGAGATCGGACCGCCCAGTACTGCCGAAAACGAACCCGCGATGATGTAGCCGCCCACCGCGCGCGCCCGGTAGCGCACCGGAAACCATTTCGTCAGATAGACCGCTACGCCCGGCAAAAAGCCCGCTTCCATCACGCCCAGCAGAAAGCGCAACACATAGAAGCTCGAATCGTTGAAGACGAAGGCGGTGGCTGCCGCGACCGCGCCCCACGTCAGCAGAATGCGCGCGATCCAGCGGCGCGCGCCGACCCGATGCAGCAACAGATTGCTCGGCACTTCCAGCAACATATAGCCGACGAAGAAGATGCTGCCCGCGAAACCGAACACGGCTGGACTGAAGCCCAACTGCTTGTTCATGTCCAGCGCGGCGAATCCGATATTGATCCGGTCCAGATAGTTGAAGAACATCATCGCAAAGAGCAGGGGCATTAATCGCCCGTACACTTTGCGCATGGTGGCGGCTTCGTCGAATGAGGTCATGCTGTCTCCTACCTTGCTGCGACGGCTTCATCAGCCGTGGCGGCGTTCTTATGGTTGGCCTGCCGGATCGAACGCCGGCAGTGTCCCGTTGGCCGCACGTTTGACGGCCGGACTTCAGCGGCCGCCGCTCGTGCCTGTATGCGCTGATGCGCTCATGAACGGGCGGTGGCTGAAGCGTGAAGCCAATGATAAGAACGCCCGGACGGAGAGTCCAAGACCGCTTGCTTATGCTTGTATAGGTTTTTACTTATAGTGCGGCGTCAGCAAGCGGCGCGGGGAGACAGGCGAGGAAGGCGCGCAGATGCGGTGAGGCATCGTCGGTGCGAAAGGTGGCCGCGAGCGTCGATCGGTATGACGAACCGGGACCACTAAGGTGGCGGAACACAACGTCCGTGCGTCCATGCCGTGCAACCGATTCGCCGATGAACGTCACGCCGAGGCCCGCTGCTACGAGTGCAATCGCGGTTTGAATTTCATAGGCCTGGTGAGCGACAACCGGAGTCACGCCCGCATCGCGATAGAGCGTTTGCACCGAGCGTTTGAACTGTGCGTTCTGGTGCTTCGGATACAGAATCAAGGGCGTATCGGCGAGCTCGGCAATTCGCACGGTCTTGTGCGCGGCGAGCGGATGACCCGGTTCGAGCGCGACCATGACACGCTCGCGCAGCAGCGGATAGGACGTGCAGCCATCAATCGCGAGCGGCTGTCGCCCGATGCCGATGTGAATGCGCATGTCGCGCAACGCATCGGTTTGTTCCTCGGTGAGCAACTCGAAAAGCTTGAGTTCGACCTGAGGGAACGCGTTGTGAAACGCCTTGAGCGCGGGCGGCAGGATGCTGTACATCGCCGAGCGCGTGAAGCCGATGCTGAGCCAGCCGCGCCGGCCGACACCGATTTCTTGCGCTGTAAGGGACACCTGTTCCAACGAACCCAGTATCTGACGCGCCTCCGTGCAGAGGTAGTGGCCGGCTTCGGTCAGACTCAGCGGGCGTCTTGCCCGATCGACCAGTTGCGTGCCGAGCCGCTCCTCAAGTGATCGGATCTGCTGGCTCAACGCGGGCTGCGCGATATGCAAGCGCTCGGCGGCGCGGCTGAAATTGAGCTCCTCCGCCAGAATCACGAAGCACTGCAACGCCCTAAGATTCATATCCGTTTTTCCTGATCTTCAGTAGGAAGAGGATAACGGGTTATGCGGTGGACGGTGCAATGCCGGTGCGCCCGGGGGGAAGTTCTGGCGCCGCAGCGGCTCCTCGAAGAGGCCGCGTTGGGGCGCCAGATCATGGAACGCGCGGCGGCTCCTTAATCCAGTCCGCCCTGGCACAGATACTTGATCGACATGTAATCGTCGAGCCCGTACTTCGACCCTTCGCGGCCGTAGCCCGATTCTTTCACCCCGCCAAACGGCGCCGCTTCGCTCGACACGGCGCCTTCGTTGATACCGATCACACCCGCTTCGAGCTGGGCTGCGACGCGATTGATGCGTCGCACGTCCTGCGTGTAGAAGTAGGCGGCGAGGCCGAAAGGCGTGTCATTGGAAAGACGGATCGCTTCGGCTTCGTCATCGAAACGGAACAGCGGCGCAACGGGCCCAAAGGTTTCTTCGCAACAAACGATCATGTCGTCCCGCGCGTCGGTCAACACGGTCGGTGCATAGTAGTTCGGGCCGAGTTCGGTCAGGCGCTTTCCGCCAGTCAGCACTTTTGCACCGTGTTTGACGGCATCTTCTACGTGCCGGGCAATCTTGTCGATTGCGCGTTCGTTGATCATCGGGCCGATCTGCGCGTCCGGATCGGTTGCGGGCGCAACCTTCAGCGCGGCGACGCGTTTCGCGAGCAGATCGGCGAAACGCGCGTAGACACCCGATTGCACATAAACCCGGTTCGGGCACACGCAAGTCTGACCGCCGTTGCGGAACTTGGATGCCATCAGACCGGTGACCGCCGCGTCGAGATCGGCGTCGTCGAATACGATGAAGGGGGCATTGCCGCCCAATTCCAGCGACAGCTTCTTCAGCGTGCCAGCCGATTCGCGGGCGAGATGCTTGCCGACCGGCGTCGAGCCCGTGAACGTGATCTTGCGTACGCGTCCGTCGGCGAGCCAGTCAGCGACCGCCGCAATGCCCTGTTCACGCGAAGCCGACAGCATGTTCAGCACGCCGTCCGGCAAGCCCGCTTCCTGGGCGAGCGCGGCCAGCGCGAGCGCCGTGAGTGGCGTGTCTTCCGCGGGCTTGGCCACGACCGTGCATCCAGCCGCGAGCGCGGGCGCGATCTTGCGCGCAATCATCGCCAGCGGGAAATTCCACGGCGTGATCGCCGCGACCACGCCGACCGGTTCCTTCACCGCGCTCATGCGTTTGCCGCGTTGTTGCTGCGGGATCAGATCGCCGTAGATGCGTGTCGCCTCGTCGGCGAACCACGCGACGTACGAGGCGCCGTAGGCGACTTCGCCACGGCTTTCCGCGAGCGGCTTGCCTTGTTCCGTCGACATCAGCTTGGCGAGGTCTTCGGTATTGGCGACGATCAGCGCGTGCCAGCGGCGCAGAATCTCCGCGCGTTCGCGCGGCAGCTTGTCGCGCCATGCGGGGAACGCGCGGGCCGCGGCGTCGGTGGCGGCGCGGGCGTCCGCTGCGCCGCTGTTCGCGACTTCGACGATCAATTCGCCGGTGGCCGGGTTGGTGACGGGAAAGCGCGCGGCGTCGGCGGCGTCGATCCACTTGCCGTCGATCAGGTTCTGCGGGCGAATCAGTTCTTTGCGGGTCAATGCGAGAGACATCGGGGTTGCTCCTTCAGATTGATGCTTCGATGCTACCCGTGCGCGACAGTCGATGAAATCGCCAATCGAGGTCTGGACGGCGCACGGAGCGTTTTTTTCGGGCCGCCACAGCATTTTCTGCTGAATCTGCGGTGAAGGCACCGTGCCGGGATGGGTGGCGGCTGGCGACGGCCCTGTTGCGCGGCCTGCTGTACGCACAGGCTCGCGCCTCAACTCATGCGCCGCGGTCCCGTCGACGCCCGCACAATGAGTTGCGGCGGCGGCGCGAGCACCATCGACGGTTGCTGTTCAGGCGTCTGGATCAGCCGGATCAGGCTCTCGATCGACAACTCCGCGACGGCTGCCGTCTGGATCGCGACCGTCGTCAACGCAGGATGCACCTGGTGCGCCAGTTGAATGTCCGTAATGCCGATGACCGACACGTCGTTCGGCACGGCGCGGCCAAGCGTGATCAACGCCTGTGCCGCGCCGATCGCCAGCAGATCGTTGGTCGCGAAAATCGCGGAGAGGTGAGGGCGGTTCGCCATCAACTGCATGCAGGCGGCGTAGCCAGCGTCGATCGAGTCGCGGATCTGCAGCACTGCGGCCGCGTCTGTTTCGATACCGGCCTCGTGCACCACCGCGCGAAATCCGTTGGAGCGCGCATCCTGCAAGCCGCCGCACCCGTCGCCGATCAGAAGACCGATCTCGCGGTGACCCAATTCAAGCAGATGCCTCGCGGCAAGCGCACCCGCATGAGCAAAATCCACGGCGATGCAGGGCAGGGCGGGCGGCGCCTCCGGGTGTTCCCACATCGCCAGCAAGATCGGCGCGCCGTGCGTGGCCGACGCGCACAAATCGTTGAACTTGATGTCCGTGTTCATCACGAGGACACCGTCCGCGAGTGTGCCGGCGATCTGGTTCAGATACGCACGGCCGACCTCCGCATCGTCGTCGGTATTGCAAACCATCAGGAAGTATCCGGCTTTGCGTGCCGCTCGCTCGGCGGCCAACACGAACTCGGGGTAGAACGGGTTCGAGATGTTCGACAACATCAAGGCCAAGGTCGACGAGTGACCCTCGGCCAGCGCGCGGGCGTTCAGATTGGGCCGGTAGCCGAGATCGGCGATCGCCTTGAGCACGCGTTCGGCAGTCTCCGGGCGGACCTTCTCGCGGTTGCGCAGGACGTTGGAAACGGTGGCGGCAGTAACGTGTGCGCGCTTTGCGACTTCGGAAAGGGTGACCATGTTCTGTTTATCCCATATTCAGGGAGCGCGATTCAAATGTTGCAAGCAACCGGCGACATTGATAACTTGCTGGAAAATACAGCGGAGACACCCACTATGACTTTTCCCTTCGAACTCGAATTTAAGCGATTAAATGCCTGCTGCACAAGAGCCAGCCGTTTATTTTTCATAGAAATTTAAGCGGTTAAATCAAGGAGGCAGCAGCATGGCAACGATTCGTCTTACGAACGTGCAGAAGTCGTACGGTGACCATCTGCCGGTGATCCGGCGCGTGAATCTCGAGATCGCGCAGCACGAGTTCTGCGTGTTTCTCGGGCCCTCGGGTTGCGGCAAGTCGACCCTGCTGAGAATGATCGCCGGTCTCGAAGACCTGAGCGAAGGCGAGCTGCACATCGGCGGCCGCCTCATGAACGATGTGCCCGCCGCCGGACGCGGCGTGGCGATGGTGTTCCAGAGCTACGCGCTGTTTCCGCACATGACCGTGTTTGACAACATGGCGTTCGGCCTGAAACTCGCGAAGCAACCCAAGGACGTGATCGACCGGAAGGTGCACGAAGCCGCGCGCATTCTGCAACTGGACGCCTTCCTTGACCGTTATCCGAAAGCGCTTTCGGGCGGGCAGCGGCAGCGTGTTGCGATCGGCCGGGCCATCGTGCGTGAGCCCGGCGTGTTCCTGTTCGACGAACCGTTGTCGAATCTCGACGCCGCATTGCGCGGCCAGACGCGTGTCGAAATCGCCCGCCTGCACCAGCGCTTCGCGAACGCGAGCGTGGTCTATGTGACCCACGATCAGGTCGAGGCGATGACCCTTGCCGACAGAATCGTGTTGCTGCATGCAGGAGCGGATGCCGAGCGCTTCGGCAGCATCGCGCAGAGCGGCGCGCCGCTCGAGTTGTATCACCATCCGAAGTCGCGCTTTGTGGCGGGCTTCATCGGTTCGCCGCGAATGAATTTCATCGATGCCGTGGTCGATTCGATCGAAGCGGGCAAGGTGGCCGTCACGCTGACGGAAAGCGGCGAACGGCTGGTCGCTCACGTGGACGGTCAACGTCTTCAGCGCGGGCAGTCTGTCACGCTCGGCGTGCGCCCGGAACATCTGCGCCTTTCTGGCGACGAGCAGTTTATTCAGTGCGTCACGGTGCTATCGGAGCGCCTCGGCGAGCACAGCTATATTCACGCGGATCACGCCGGTGGCACGCTCATCGCCAAGGCCGCGGGCGATACGCCGATTGGTTCGGGCGAGCGCATCTGCATTCACGTTCCGCCTGCCGCATGTCATCTGTTCGATGCGGATGGCGTTGCACTGCGGCGCAGCACGTTCGAGCCCGAGCGGGTCGCCGCTTGAGGCGCCTGGCGCATCTCGGGAATCCAGGGCACCACCGAGTTCACAAAACCCTATTCCGCCAAAGAGCGGGTACATCGTCTGGCAGCGAGCCGCTGTCAGCCAACAAGGTAGTCAAGGAGACATAAGATGATTTCTCTTCGCCTTCGCCGTCTGGCATACGCGTCGATTGGGGTCGCACTGGTTGCAGGCGCGCTCTGCGCCACCGCGGCTGACGCGGCCACGTTGACCGTCAACGTATCGGCGCGCGGTAATCAGCGCTCTACGTGGCAGGACGCGTTCGACAAGTTCAAGAAAGCCAATCCCGACGTCGACCTCAAGGTGACCTACATCAGCGAGGAAGCGTACAAGGTGCAGATGGGCGGCTGGCTCGCCACCGATCCGCCTGATGTCGTGTCGTGGCACGACGGCGAGCGCATGGCGTATTACGCGCAACGCGGCCTGCTAGAAGACCTGTCCTCGGACTGGAGCAAGAACGGCTGGTCGCAGCAGTATGCGTCGGTGAAGGACGCCTCGACGTATAAGGGCAAGCAGTACGCCGCGCCGCTCGGTTACGACGCCTACGGCTTCTTCTATCGCAAGGATCTGTTCGAGAAGGCCGGTATCAAAGGCGAACCGAAAACGTGGGATGAATTTCTCGACGCCTGCAAGAAGCTGAAGGCCAGCGGCGTGGCACCGATCGCCGTCGCGGCGCGCGATAGCTGGACGCTTGCCGCGTGGTTCGACTATCTCGACCTGCGCATCAACGGCAACGCATTCCACCAGCAGTTGATGGCCGGCGAAATTCCCTACACCGATGCACGCGTTAAAAAGGTCTACACCGCGTGGAAAACGCTGATCGACGATCACTACTTCATCGACAACGCGCTCTCCTACGACCTCGATTCGATTGCGCCGTTTCTCGTGAATGGCAAGGCGTCGATGATGCTGATGGGCACGTTTTTCTCAGCGAGCATTCCGGCGTCCCTCCGGCCGCAGACCGGTTTCTTCCGCTTCCCGGTGATCGACGCGAACGTACCGATGGCCGAAGACGGTCCGGTCAATGTGCTGCTGGTTCCGGCCAAAGCAAAGAACAAGGCCGATGCCCGCAGACTGCTTGCCTTCATGGAACAGCCGCAGATCAACGCCGATCTCGCGAAGGGTTGGGGGACGTTGCCGTCGAACAGCCAGTCGGCCGAACCTGAAGACGAGATTTCGAAGGTCGGCTTCCAGACCCTCGCGAACACGAAGGGCGGTATCGCGCAGTTCTACGATCGCGACATGCAGAAGGAAATGGCCGACGAAGGCATGAAGGCGATGCAGCAGTTCTACAGCGATCCGTCGCAACTCGACGCCATGCTGGTCCGCCTCGAAGCGACCCGCAAGCGCATCTACAAGAAGTAAGCCCCGGAGCGCCAGCAAGGCAGCAAGCGCTGGCGCTCGCCTTCGATCTCCGACGAGGCCCGATCATGTCTCATTCCGCAGCGCGCCGCCTACCCGCGGCGCGGCACCGGCACGTCTCTACGACGCGCCGTCATCAGCACCGCGCGGCGCTTTTCTTCCTGCTGCCGGGCTGTGTGTTGTTTTGCCTGTGCGTGGTCTACCCGATCATCAGCAGTATTTCGCTCAGCTTTTACAACTGGGACGGCATGACGCCGAAGACGTTCGCGGGCTTCGATAACTACATCGAACTGTTTCATGCGGACACGTTCTATACGGCGCTCAAGAACAACCTGATCTGGCTCGCGCTATTCCTGTTGGCGCCGCCGCTCGGGCTGTTGTTCGCGTTGTATCTGAACCAGCATATCCGTGGCATGCGGGTCGTGAAGTCGCTGTTTTTTGCGCCATTCGTGCTATCGGGCGTGGTGGTGGGGCTCGTGTTCAGTTGGTTTTACGATCCGGGTTTCGGCTTGCTGAGGTTGATCGTCGGTCATGGCATTCCTGTGCTCGGCGATCCGCACACCGTCACCTTCGGCATCATCTTCGCCGCGCTGTGGCCGCAAACGCCGTTTTGCATGGTGCTGTATCTCACCGGGCTGACAGGCATCAATCCCGAAGTGGTCGAGGCGGCACGCATGGAGGGCGCAAAAGGCGTGCGTCTGCTATGGCACGTGATCCTTCCGCAACTACGGCCCGCCACATTCATGGCAGTGGTGCTGACCGTGATCGGCGCGCTGCGCAGCTTCGACCTGATTGCGGTGATGAGCGGCGGCGGTCCCTTCGATAGCTCGACCGTGCTCGCCTATTACATGTACGACCAGGCGATCAAGTACTACCGCGAAGGGTATTCCGCGGCGATTGCCGTCGTGCTGTTCGCCATCATGCTCGTCTACATCGTGTTTCATCTGCGCCGCATGCTGCGCGAAGAACACTGATTTCCAGGAGTCACGTGTCATGTATCCGCTTCCCGTCGAACGCTGGAAACCGCTCAACCGCACGTTGTACAAAGCGTCGTTGCCGCTTGCGCTGCTGATATGGCTGCTGCCGATGCTGGCTGTGCTCGTCACGTCGATCCGCTCGTCGGACGAGTTGTCGCAAGGCGATTACTGGGGCTGGCCCAAGCATTTTACGTTAATCGAAAACTACGGCACGGCGCTCACGCAAACGCCGATGCTCCATTACTTCGCCAATAGCGTGTTGATCACGGTGCCCTCGGTGATCGGCGCGATCATGCTCGCTTCGATGGCGGGTTTTGCTTTGGCGACCTACCGGTTCCCGGGCAATACCGCTGTGCTGTTCGCCTTTGTAGCCGGCAATTTCGTACCGATCCAGATTCTGATGATCCCGGTGCGTGATATGGCGCTGAAAGTGGGCCTATTCAATAGCGTGTGGGCGCTGGTGATTTTTCATGTGTCGTTTCAGACCGGCTTTTGCACGCTGTTTCTGCGTAACTTCATCAAGCAGTTGCCGTTCGAGATGATCGAGGCGGCGCGCGTGGAAGGGGCCAGCGAATGGACGATCTACTGGCGCATCGTGCTGCCGCTGATTCGTCCCGCGCTCGCCGCGCTGGGCATCCTCGTGTTCACGTTTGTCTGGAACGACTACTTCTGGGCGCTGTGCCTCACGCAAGGCGATGAGGCTGCGCCGATCACCGTGGGCGTCGCCGCGCTTAAAGGCCAGTGGACGACGGCATGGAATCTGGTTGCCGCCGGCTCGGTACTCGCCGCATTGCCCTCCGTGCTGATGTTTTTCCTGATGCAGAAGCATTTCGTCGCCGGTCTGACTTTCGGCGCAAGCAAGGGCTGATCGCCCGTTTGCCGTCATTTAACAAAGAGACTCTCTCATGCAACTTGGTGTTTGCTACTACCCCGAACAATGGCCGCGTTCGATGTGGGCCGACGATGCGAAACGTATGGTCGAGCTCGGCATCACGCATGTGCGGATCGCCGAATTCGCGTGGAGCCGGATGGAGCCGCGCGCCGACGAATTCGCCTGGGGCTGGCTCGATGAAGCCGTCGAGACGCTGGCGGCGGCGGGACTGAAACTCGTGCTGGGTACACCCACCGCTTCGCCGCCGAAATGGTTGATCGACGCGCACCCGGACGTGTTGCCGGTGCGTGCGGACGGCGTGCGCTGGAATTTCGGCTCGCGTCGCCACTACGATATTTCCAGCGAAACCTATCGGCGTGAGTGCGTACGCATTGTCACCGCGATGGTGGAGCGCTATGGACGGCATCCGTCTATCGTCGCGTGGCAGACCGACAACGAACTCGGCTGCCACGAGACCGTGCCGAGTTATTCGGGCGCGGCACTGGCGCGCTTTCAGACGTGGTTGCAGCATCGCTACGAGCGCGTCGAGACGTTGAACGATGCATGGGGCAACGTGTTCTGGAGCATGGAGTATCCGTCGTTCGAGACGATCGGCCTGCCGAACCTCACGCCCACCGACGCCAATCCGATCCATCTGCTCGATTTCCGCCGCTTCATGTCGGATGAGGTGGCCGGCTTCCATCGCGAGCAGATCGACGTGCTGCGTGAGCATGCACCCGAGGCGGATCTGCTGCACAACTTCATGGGCTTCTTTACGACCTTCGATCATTACCGTTTCACCGAAGACAACGCGCTCGACGTGGCGGCCTGGGACAGCTATCCGATCGCGCGTACGGAATCGATCGCACTGCCTGAAGAGCAGAAGGCGCGTTACGCGCGCACCGCGCATCCCGACGTCTCCGCGTTCGATCACGACCGCTACCGCGCGATTGGCGCTGGCCGCTTCTGGGTGATGGAGCAACAGGCAGGGCCGGTGAACTGGGCGCCGTGGAATCCGGTGCCCGCGAAGGGCATGGTCAGGCTGTGGGCTTATGAAGCGTTCGCACATGGCGCGGAACTGGTGTCGTATTTCCGCTGGCGTCAGTGTCCGTATGCGCAGGAACAGATGCATTCGGGTCTCAACTTGCCGAACAACGAACTGTCGCCTGGCGGCCTTGAAGTGCAGCAGGCGGCGCGTGAAATTGCCTCGTCCGCAGTGCTGTCCGGCCTCGGTGCGCCGGCGCGCGCGGCCACCGCGATCGTGTTCGACTACGAGACGCAGTGGATGTTCGAGATTCAGCGTCATGGCAAAACCTTCGACTATCAGACGCTGGCGTTCGACTACTACGAGGCGCTGCGTGAACTCGGCCTCGACGTCGATATCGTGTCGAGCAAGGCCGATCTTTCGCCGTACCGGTTAGTGGTGGTGCCGAGCATTGCCGTGATCGACGACACGCTCGTCGATCAGATCGAGCGGAGTTCGGCGCAATGGGTATTCGGCCCGAGGAGCGGTTCGAAGACCACGACCTTCGCCATTCCTTCGAGCTTGCCACCCGGCGCATTGCAACGCGTTCTGCCGATGCAGGTGCTCGAAGTCGAAACGCTGCGCCCGACGCTTACGCCAGCGCTTTCGATCGGAGACACGCAGGGCGTTGCGCTGCATTGGCGTGAGCACGTTCGCGCCAATGGCGAGACGACCGTCGACGCGCAATTCGACGACACGTGGCCGGCGATACTCACCCACGGAAGGGTTCGCTATGTGGCGGGGTGGTTGTCGCACGCGTTGCATCGCGAGGTTTTGCAGCAGGCGGCGAAGCAGGCGGGTATCGAGACGCAATTGCTGGCTGAGGGCTTGCGCATTCGCCGACGCGGCGATCTGACCTTCGCGTTCAACTTCGGTCCGGAGCTAGTGCAAGCGCCAGCGCCAACCAATGCGATGTTTGTGCTGGGACATTCGGAGTTGAAAACCGGTGACGTATGTGCGTGGAGGAATGCGTAGCCCAGCACGTCAACGGGCTTGAGCAAGTGAGAAGCGAGAAGTGAGATGAGCGCGTTATCGGAGGGAGAAATGGCGCCAGAAATTTAGGCACTTCAACCCGGAACAGGCGGCCTCTAAAAGAACCGCCATTCAATCGATGGAGGATGACGGATGAACAGAAGAGAAATGCTCGGGTGGCTTGCATCTGCTGGGGCCGCCGCTGGTGTTGGCGCAACGGTCGGCGTGCCAGCCGTTGCCGGTGAACTGGGTTTGTTCGGCCGCGGAAAAGGGTTTGCAAAGGGAGCGGACGTGTCGACGCTGCTGGAACTCGAGGCCAATGGCGCGAAGTTTTACGAGCACGGTGTGCCGCTCGACTGTCTTTTCATTCTGAAGAGTCATGGTGTCGACTCGATCCGCATCAAAGTGTGGAACGATCCTGGCAATCCGAACTTTTTTCCGGCCGACCAAAGTCCCGCCACCGGTTACAACAATGCCGAACATGTACGCGTTCTGGCTCGCCGCGTCGCTGCGCTCGGCATGCGCATACTGATCGATTTCCACTACAGCGACTGGTGGGCCGATCCGGGCAAGCAGTATCCGCCTCACGACTGGGCTGGCAAGGATATCGAGCAAACCTGTGCGCTGCTATCCGAGTACACGTCGAAGGTCCTCACGATGCTCAAGCGCGATGGCGTGCATCCGGAGTGGGTTCAGGTCGGCAACGAAATCACGGGCGGCATGCTGTGGCCGCTCGGCAAATACGATCAGTGGGACAACCTCGCGCAACTGTTGAAGGCCGGGCACGACGCGGTGAAATCCGTCGATGAACGGATCAAGGTCATGCTGCACCTCGACAGCGGCGGCAACAATGCAACGAGCCGTTGGTGGTTCGACAGCGCGGTACAACGCGACGTCACGTTTGATGTGATCGGCTTGTCCTACTACCCGCAGTGGCAAGGCGCGCTAAGCGATTTGCAGAACAATGCGAACGATATGGCGACGCGCTACGGAAAGGACGTGATGGTCGTCGAGACCGCGTATCCGTGGACCACCAGCGACGGCGATTCGGAACCCAACGCGATGACCAATACCGGCTCCACGACCTTCCCGCAGACACCGGCCGGCCAGGCGCAATTTATCGGTGCGGTGACGGATATCGTGAAGGCGATACCCGGTGGCCACGGCAAGGGCGTGTTCTGGTGGGAGCCGGAATGGATTCCGACGCCGAATGTCGGATGGAAAGTCGGCGCGGGCGATCAGTGGGACAACAACACGTTGTTCGATTTTCACGGCAACGCGTTGACGTCGCTGGATGCGTTCCGCAAGCGCTAGTCCTGGCTCTAACCGCTAGTGCGGCGAAATGGCCGTGCGGATAGCAGGCACTACTGCGCGGGTGCCTGCGATTTCTGCTGGTTTGCACAGTCCGATGTGAACGCCATGCTGGCCTGATCGGGTGTCATGTGGGGGGCGTTCGGGCTGTAGATCTTTTCGACGATGGCGGAGACTGCTTGCCGGTCGGATTCACCTTTGTAGTACTTGGCCGCTTGGGCAAGCGCCTGCGCTTTCGTCTTCTTGTGCGCACGCCACGAAGCCACCTGGCCGGCAATATCGCCGATCGCAAAACATTGATCGCTGACTGTTTGTGCAACGGCTTCAACGGTCGGCTGTGCGAGGCACAGTGCGAGCACGGCCGATACAACTACGCGTTTCATTGACTGAATCCTGTCGTTAGATGGGCGACGGTGCAAAGGCAATGGCATTGACCATTGCCGTGCCCGCCCGAATCAATAACGGCGTAGTTTATCGGGAAGTGACGGACGGTGCCTTTTACTCGCACCTCCCGCCTTTTCAATGCCCAAACGACTCCGCTTTCGCGCCGGTCTCTGCCGCCACATGCGGCCGTGCCGCCTGCTTGATCAGCAACGCCACGCACGAAATCAGACCTGCCACCGCAACCATCGCGAAGATCCCGCCAAAGGTGAAGTGGCGGCGCGTCAGTTCGGCCACGAGGAACGAACCCGCGATCCCGCCGAAGCGGCCGATCCCCAGCATCCACGCCACGCCCGTGCCGCGACCCTGCGTCGGGTAGAACGCGGCGGCAAGCGCCGGCATCGACGATTGCGCGGTATTCATCAGCACGCCGGCGACGAACACGATAAACACCAGCGCGCCCACATTGCCAACTGCCTGGCCGATGAAATACACGCTCACCGCGGTCAGCGCATAGCAGGCCGCGATGATGCGGTTCGCGTTGAAGCGGTCCATCAGCACGCCGCACAGCACGGCGCCGACGCCACCGAGCGGGAACAGCGCGGAAATCAGCGTCGCGCGTTGCGGCGTGAGTCCGGCGTCCTTCAGCAGAATCGGCATCCAGTTGATCGACGCGTAGAAGATCACGAGGCCCATGAAGTAGGCGATCCACAGCATCACCGAGCCGACGATGTACGAGCGCGAGAGCACCACGCCTATGCCCTTGCCGCCGGTTTGCGGCGCGGTTTCGGTCATGACGAAGCTGTCGGCCTGCGTGGCGTCGCTCGAAATGCGTGCCAGCGCTGCGCGGATCCGTTCGACCGGCTTGCTATTGGCCACCATATAGCGGACCGATTCCGGCATCTTCAGCACCAGCACGATCAGCAGCAAGAGCGGCGTGATACCGCCAAGCACCAGCACGCTGCGCCAGCCGAAGTGCGGAATCATCCACGCAGCGAGAAAGCCGCCGAAGGCGGCGCCGAGCGGAAAGCCGCAGAACATCAGATTGATCACGGTCGCGCGGCGGCGATCCGGACAGTACTCGCCCATCATCGTCACGGCGTTCGGCATGGCCGCGCCGAGGCCGACGCCGGTGACGAAGCGCAAGATCGTCAGGTGTTCGATGTTGTTCGAGAACGCCGAAGCGAAGCAGGTCACGCCGAACAGCAGCACCGAGCCGAGCAGCATCGAGCGCCGCCCGAGCCGGTCGGACAGCGGCCCTGAGACGAGCGCGCCGCACGCGAGGCCGAACAGCGCCGCGCTCAACACTGGCGCGAGCGCCGGCCGGGTGATGCCCCATTCGGAGATCAGCGACGGTGCAATGAAGCCGATCGCGGCCGTGTCAAAACCGTCCAGCAGGACGATGATGAAACACATGAAAAAGATGAGCCACTGGAACGGCGAGAAGGGGTGGTCGTTGATAAACGTTTGAACGTTCACAGCGTTGCTGCGGCTCATGGTGGTCTCCTGACTGCAGAATACGTAAAGGCTCGCCGTAACGAGCCTTCCTTTCTATTACGATCGTACGCCGGTTGGAAGCGGTGCACGATGCCTATGCCGGCGACGGCGCGCTGTGGAAGCCATCGCCGATGGTCGCGCTGGCCGTGACGATGAGGCCCGAACCTGCCGTGCCGAGCGTGTTGCCGTTGGTGCGCTGGAACGCCTGTAGCGCATACAGATCGATGCGCTTCGACAATGCATAGTACTCGGGCAGGTTGACCTGCCTCGACCTGCGAGAAGATGCAGGTGATCCAGGCGCCGATAATTTCACCTGGTTTGTTCGTATAAAGAACGCTGATTCTCTATAAGAACACGCCGAACTGTAAGTAGTTTGACAACGAGGGGCAACGCGGGATTACCCGACCATGGCACTGAGGCCCCATCCAATGAGGCAGAGCGACAGAACAGTGGGAATGGCTGGGGATGCCGCGGCGCAGGGTGCGCCGGGAACGGGACGTGCAGGTGGGGCGAGCGCCGAGGACGGCGCTCGGGGCCGTGCTCAAAAGATCACATAGACCTTTCGCATGGTTTCCTCGACTTCCCAAAGACCTTCGGTATTGGCTTCGAAAAAGAGCGTGTCGCCGCTTTCGAAATGGATGGTCTCTTCGTTATCGGGCGTGAAGCGGCCGCGTCCCGCGAGGAAGTGCATCACCTCGGCCTGCTTGACCGAGCGACGGTACGTGCCCGCCGTGCATTCGAAAATACCGGTGTCGATGGCTTCGCTGCCCTTGATCACGCGCTGCACGCCGGACACCTGAATCGGCGTCGTGCCCGGCAGCCCCGCCGTGCCCCAGTCCTCCAGATTCTGCAGATTCACGCTTTGCTTGATGCTTTGAACCTTCATTTTCACGTTACCTTTTGAATGTGCATGAGCCGAGTCACCGGCCGCTCGTGTTCGTCACGGTCTGTTCGATCTTGCCCAGCCGCACGACGGTGACACCGGGACGCAATTGCCGCAGCGACGGCATCACGAGCATGCAGTTGTCGTAAGGCGTGACCACCGCTTCGCCATTCGACCAGCCGATGACCGTGCCGGCCTCCGGAAAGATCTCCAGTCCGGTGTAGGGCGCCGCGAAACGAAAATCCATACTGGTCGCGACCACCGGCTGTGTGACGCGGACGATGTGCTGGGTGGGCGGCAGCGGCGCCAGCCAGCCGTCCGGCAGATCGGCTTCATCGATCACGCCTGCCAGCAGCAGAAAGCGTGCGGTCGTATCGCGAGCCACGGCGACTGCGCTTCGTTCCCAGTGTTGTCCGCATTCGATCAGCAAGGCGTGTTTCGCGCTATCCGCGGTGCCGAAGCCTTCGTAATCGCGCATGCGGCGGCCTTCGGGATGGCCCTCGTCGCAGATCACCGTAGCGGGTGTGCCGAGACGCACCGCAAGGTCGATGCCTTTCTGCAGCGGTCCCGCCACGATCAGCGGCTTGCATTTCTCATGCATCGAATGCAGATCGAGGAGCGCATCGACTGTGTCGATCACCGGGCGCATCTCGCGTGCGCGGGTCAATTCGCTCGACGTGCGCGACGTATCGTCGAGCACCGCGGCGGTCCACACGCGGTTGAAGTCCTGATCGACGAAGCGGGCGGCGTCGGGCTTTGCCGGGTCGAAGCGCCGATACGCAGCGACGTTCGCAAAGGCAAGCGTAAGGCGTCCACGACGCGGCCTCAACGCGCGCCGCAGCAGTTCGTCGACGACGATCGCCCCGCACACTTCATTGCCGTGCGTGAGCGCGTTGATCATCACATGCGGTCCCGGCACGCCGGAGTCGAACGTATGAACGTAGGCAATGCCGGACGACGATTGCTCGTGAACCGAAATATCGGGGAATTCGACTTCGATGGGATAGGCTTCCATGCTCATTCGAACGTGTCCTCGCAGAGGGTTAGGATCGACAGATCGCGACAGATCGTTAGGCTCAGGCGAGTTTAGCCGCGATTGCCTGACCGACTTCGGTGGTGTTCGCCTTGCCGCCGAGGTCGCCAGTATGCGGGCCTTCGATCAGCGTTGCTTCGATCGCCGCGAGAATCGCGTCATGCGCCTCGCGTTCCTTGCCTTCGTGATTGCCGAGGAAGTCGAGCATCATCGCGGCGGACCAGATCATCGCAATCGGATTGGCGATGTTCTTGCCGGCGATGTCAGGCGCCGAACCGTGCACCGGTTCGAACAGCGACGGAAACTTGCGGTCCGGGTTCAGATTGCCCGACGGCGCGAGGCCGATCGTGCCCGTGCAGGCCGGACCGAGATCGGAGAGGATGTCGCCGAACAGATTGGTCGCAACCACGACGTCGAAGCGATCCGGGTTGAGCACGAAGCGCGCGCAGAGAATGTCGATGTGCTGCTTGTCCCACGTGACATCCGGGTATTGCGCCGCGACGCCGGCCGCGCATTTGTCCCACCACGGCATGCTGATCGCGATACCGTTGCTCTTCGTCGCCACGGTGATCTTCTTGCGTTCGCGCCGTTGCGCGAGATCGAAAGCGAACTTCAGCACGCGTTCGCTGCCGTGCCGCGTGAACACGGATTCCTGCAGCACGAACTCACGCTCGGTGCCTTCGAACATCACGCCGCCCACCGACGAATATTCGCCCTCGGTGTTCTCACGCACGATCCAGAAATCGATGTCACCCGCCTTGCGGCCCGCGAGCGGCGAAGGCACACCGGCGAAGAGCCGGGCAGGGCGCAGGTTGATGTACTGGTCGAATTCGCGCCGGAACTTCAGGAGCGACCCCCACAGCGAGATATGGTCAGGCACCGTGTCGGGCCAGCCGACCGCGCCGAACAGAATCGCGTCGGCGGATTGCAGTTGGGCTTTCCAGTCGTCCGGCATCATCTTGCCGTGCTTGGCATAGTAATCGCAGCTCGCCCATTCGATGTGCTGATACTCCAGTTCGATGCCGAAGCGCTTTTTCACCGTCTCCAGCACGCGAATGGCTTCCGGCATCACTTCGACGCCGATGCCGTCGCCCGGTATGACCGCAATCCGATAGGTCTTCGACATGTTCCTGCTCCTCCGTTGGGAATTTCGATGGTTCGATAGCGCTTATTTTATTCCTGCTGTTTGAGCTTAAAATAGTCACTTTAGTTAAGCCACTGTGCACGAATCGTGTACAAACCCTTCTGCGACCGAGCGACCTATGAACGCCGTCCCATCACCCGATCTAGGCGATTTGCGCGTGTTTTGCGAAGTGGCGCGCAAATCGAGTTTCAGCGCGGCGGCGGAGGCGCTGTCGGTGTCCGCGGCGTACGTCAGCAAACGCATCAATGTGCTCGAGACTACGCTCGGTACGCGGTTATTGCACCGTTCCACGCGGCGCGTCGCGATTACGGAGGCTGGTGAACGGGTCTACACCTGGGCCGAAAAGATTCTCGACGACGTCGACCAGCTGGTGGAAGACGTTTCCACTACGCGCCGCATCCCTGGCGGCAAATTGCGCATCTCCAGCAGCTTCGGCTTTGGCCGCCGTTTCGTCGCGCCCGCGCTGGCCCGGTTCTCCGACCGGTATCCGCAATTGAGTGTGCGGCTCGATCTGTTCGACCGGCTCGTCGACGTGGGCGGCGAAGGCTTCGACCTCGATGTCCGTATCGGCGACGAAATCGCGCCGCATCTGATCGCCAAACGGCTCGCGTCGAATCACCGGGTACTGTGCGCGTCGCCGGAATACCTCGCGCGGCACGGTGCGCCGCGGCAACTCGCGGACCTGTCGTCGCACGCGTGTCTCGCGATCAAGGAGCGCGACCATCCATTCGGTCTCTGGCGTTTGACGGTGCGCGGCGAGGCGGCATCGATCAAGGTCACGGGACCGCTGTCGACCAATCACGGTGAGGTGGCCGTGCAATGGGCGTTGGCCGGACGCGGAATCGTGCTGCGCTCGATGTGGGACGTGCGGCCGTTGCTCGACAGCGGCCAGTTGCGGCAGGTGTTGCCGGATGTCACGCAACCCGCGAACCTGTGGGCGGTGTATCCGGCGCGGCTCGCTCAGTCGGCGAAAGTGCGGGTATGTGTCGACTTTCTGAGCGAGGAGTTCGCGCAATGGAGTCCGCCGCCCGATACAACGGCGGCGGAAAAGGCGAGCTGAATTCGAAAACGGCCAGCGTCAGATGAAGACGGCATAGAGGCATCCGATCGTATCGATCAGATTTCCAGCCGGTAACCTACGCCGTACACGGACGCGATAGGTTCGCTGTCCGGCCGCGCACCCTGCAGCTTGCGGCGCAGGTTCTTGATATGGCTGTCGATGGTGCGGTCGGTGACCACCCGGTGATCCGCGTAGAGATGACTCAGCAGGTAGTCGCGGGAAAAAATGCGTCCCGGCGATTTCATGAGTAGCGCGAGGAGCCGCAATTCAAGCGGGGTGAGCTTGAGTTCCTTACCGTCGAGTAAGGCGTGATGAAACTGCTCGTCGACCTGGAGACCCTGTGAACCCGGTTGCCCCTGTGGCAATCCGTCCGCAGCCGCCGCGGCAGGCGTTGCACGGCGCAGGATTGCCTTGACGCGCGCCACCACTTCGCGCGGACTGAACGGTTTGCAGACGTAGTCGTCGGCACCGATCTCGAGACCCAGCAGACGGTCGATTTCGTCGATGCGCGCGGTCAGGATAATGACGGGCAACGCCGAAAATTGCCGTAGCTCGCGGCAGATATCCATGCCGCTGCGCCCGGGCAGCATGAGGTCGAGCAGCATCAGCGCCGGCGGTGTTGAGCGAATGAAGGGCATCACTTGATGACCATCGTCGAGGATCGTGGTGGCGAAGCCCTCGAGCTGCAAATACGCTTCGAGCACGGCGGCGAGCTTGGGTTCATCCTCGACGATCAGGATGTGCGAAGGGCGCCCTTCGGTCATGTTGTCACGTCTCCTTCCGATGGAAAGCGGGCAGTGATCCAGACGCCGCCCAGAGGCGAGGCCTTGGCGCCGATCGTGCCGCCATGCGCCGTCACAATAGCGTGGCACAGCGAGAGGCCGAGGCCCGCACCGCCGTTCTGACGGCTGCGCGATTCGTCCACGCGATAGAAACGGTCGAACAGGTGCGCGAGCGCGGCTTCGGGCACGCCGGGCAGGGAGTCCTGCACGTCGAGTTGCCAACCGCTGGCGCTCTGCGAAAGCGACACGCGCACGTGGCCGTCCGGATCGGTATACCGCAACGAATTCTGCAACAGGTTTTTCAGCAGTTGTACGAAGCGCGCGGGATCGACCGCGAAAGCCGTGTCGGCAATGTCCGGCATGCAGGTCAGGTCGAGCTCGATCCGTTTCGCCTTGAACGACTCCCGCATGGCCTCGATCGACGCCCGCGCCAGTTGCCCGACATGGGTCGGCGTCTTGCGATAACTGAGTGCGCCGACATCGCTCAGCGAAAGCTCGTACAGATCTTCGATGAGCTTGTTGAGCATGTTCACTTCGGTTTGCAGCGAAGTGAGCGAATCGCGGTTGAACACATGCACGCCGTCTTCGATGGCTTCCAGCTCGCCGCGGAGCACGGCGAGCGGCGTGCGCAGCTCGTGTGAAATATCCGCAATGAAATCGCGCCGGGAGCGCTCGGTTTTTTGCAGCGAGTCGGCCAATACGTTGAAGTCGCCCGCAAGCCGGCCGAGCTCGTCGCGTCTGCCGGCCGGCACCCGGGCCGTGTAGTCCCCGCCGGCCAGGCGGTGGGTCGCATTCATCAAGCGCTTGACTGGTGCGAGCACGATGCGCGCAAGGACCAGCGCGACTAGCGCCGCGAGCACGATAGCCACGCCCGCGATCTCCCAGGTCGCGCGTTTCTGCTGTGCCTGGAATGCGATGTCGGCGGCGTCCGACAGGGTGTCGGGCCCGTTCACGGCAAGCCAGCCCACCACCTTGCCGGCGTAGACGACGGGTCGCATCGTGCTGCCGGGTGGGGGTGGCTGGCCGGTGCTCGCCACGAGTTCATGGCGGGCGTCGTAGAGTGTGACGGGCGGCCCCTCGGGCGGCGTGTCACGGGTCATGCTGTCATGCGACGGGGGCGAGACGGGAGACGACGCCAATGGGGCTGAAGGAGGCGGCCGGTCATAGCGACTGTCGCCGCTCACGACACCGCTTGCCGATACACGGTCACGTTCCATTGCGATGTCTGGACCGGAAGGTGGCGCAGGTGGCAGGCGCATGCCCCAGTGCGGTCCCTCAGACGGGCCGGAAAGCGGCCCAAGCAGTTGCTGCACGCTGCCACTCCCGGGAAAGGTTCTCCAGCCTGGCAACTTGCCCATCTGCGCCGTGGCGAGTTCTTCGCGCAGGGCGTCGTGCGCGGCGCCGTCCAGCAGCGTGAGCCATGCTTCGGGATGCTCGCGCAGGAAATTCCAGTTGCCGTGAGCGGCGTATTCGCTCGTCACCTTCGCCATGACGGCTTTGATGCGCCCGGCGTTGCGTTCCCGAACGTAGTGCAGGAAGCCGTTTTCGAAGCTCACGCGCAAGGCGTAGCCCATCGTCAGGGAAATCGCGAGACAAGCGATTAAAACGGCGAGGAACATTTTCCAGGTAATGCCAAAGCGCATCTTCGTTCGCTGCTGCCGCGCGCGCGAGAGAAAGGTCCCTAAAGGGCGGCTTGGACGAATTCGGATAGTTTCACTTTGCATGTCTGAATTCTAGATGAATGCTACGTCAATCCACACTTACCGACGAATCTCCACAACTTCTCCATCCTTTCTTCGTTGTGTCTGCGTGTTGTCTGGATATGATGGTATGGCACTTTTACGATGGCCTGACAAAGAGGCCATGTCCGGTGATCAGATCCGTCAGTGGAGCAATCTCATGCAAGTCTCCTCACCTGTGAATCGCGCCGAGTCGCGCGGTTTCCGGCCCGGCCGAAAGACAGCAACTGCTGCCGCAACTCGCGGCGCGGCTGAAAACGGCGTTAGCGCACCACTCGCCACCGACGTCGTGAAGATACGCGGCTGCCGCGTGTCAGCACCGCTCATGCAGCCGTGGGGCGAGTGCTGCCGGATCGTGGAATGGATCAACCGCAACGGTGAATACTCTTGCGTTGCCGTGCGAGGCGCCGCGACCGCGGCCGAGATTCGGGAGCGCGTGCGGATGCATCGCAACGGTCAGCGCCACACTCTGGCAGACGACCCCTCTACGCCTGCGGGCCGCGGGCGTCTGCGGCGCGGTTGAGCGCTGCTGAACCTGGTTGCTGCATGTAGGTCGGGCCAGCGGAAAGGGATTGTAATTGAGCCAAAAAAACTTCGTTATCCTATGGCTGTCTGACTTTCAAGATCAACTCTGAACACTTCCCTTATGCGCATCCTCATCGTCGTCCTGGTCGTGGCATCGATCTGCTGCCCTCCAATTCGCCATGGTTTGCGCCGGGAGAGCATCAATGCTTTCGCACCTGGAAATCACAGCGTTTCTGCCGGCGTTGTCGATGATCTGAACGGGTGCGCGTCGCGGGCACACTATGCCTCGGGATTCAGGCCAATCGTTTCGGCGGATTTCAACTACGGGTTCGGTGGCCTGCTGGCGGCGACCAGTGACCTGTATTCCGACTATGTCGGCTATATCGACATCATTGACGTGATCGACGCCGCGATGACGTTGCCCATCATGCAGCTAGCGTTAGAAGAAGTTCAAAAGTAACGCGGTATGGCGGCAAGCACGCAACGTGTCGTGCGATGCCGTTCGCTTTTGCCCGCCTCAAGCAAGGGTTGTTATTCGAGCTATTCGAGCGACGGTACGAACATATAGCCTCGTCCGCGCAGGGTCTGAATGAACCTGGGATTGGCCGGATCTGCCTCTATCACGCCGCGCAAGCGGCAGACCGCAACATCCAGACTGGCCTTCTGGCTCTCCGCTCTTCCTAGCTGGCTGTTGACCATCGAACGCGTCAAGATTCGCATCGGATTGCTTGCGAACAGCTTGAGCAACGCAAACTGGCCTGAGCGCAGCGAGATTTCGGAGCCGTCCTTGAGCAGGCGCCGCGTAGCGAAGTCTATCTGGTAACTGCCGAACAACACCTTCTCACGAATTTCCGGCGCGTCGCAAAGCGATCGGTTGCAGCGTTGCACGGCGCGTTTGATTCTGGCGGTCAATTCGTATGGATCGATTGGGTCGACGATATAGTCGTCCGCACCCAATTCGAAGGCGACGATTTTGTCGACGATCTCATCAGAGGTGCTTTGTACGAAGATGGGCATGTCGTAGCCCGCGAGCCGCAGTTGCCGGAGCGCCTCACGCGCCTCGCTCATCGGCGACTCGGCGCGCAACAGAATCGCTGACGGACACTCCAGTTCCACCCGGCTGACAAGCTGAGCCGCGCTATACAGCACGGAGAGTGCGATCTGGTTCTTGTGAAGGTGAAAGCGCAACTGATCCCGGACGGATTGATCGGGTTCGACTACAAGAAGGCTGATCGTCATAAATCTGCGTTACCTCCCAACCGGAATCGACGGTTGCAGCCCGTGCGATGTTCACATTCAGCCAATTCAACCATCTGCTGCTTTGGAGCGACCTATCGAACTCAGAAAGCGGACCGGACAGGGTCGCGCTGATGATGAGCGAATGATAGATATCAATGTCGCAGCAACAATGGTGAAATTGAGGAGACTTTGTGAAATTGGAGCAGGAGGACGCAGATGATGTGCTTTGAACGGGCCCCGAACTGATTCATACCGGTTGGGCGCATGGGCGCGGCTGAAAGCGTGAGGGAATGATGCAGGTGACGCTCGCGGTCCTCATGCCATGACCGCGGGCGTTGAAAAGCAGAACGACGTGATCAGAACGATGTGCCGATCTGAAACTGGAATACCTGGTACTTGTCGGTGGAGTGTTTGATTAGCGGGAAACCGACGGACAGCTTGAGTGGGCCGATCGGTGAAATCCACTCAAGACCCGCGCCGTAGCTGTACCGCAAGCCGTTGGCGCCCGTGCTGTTGCCTTCGTCGCCCCAGACGTTGCCCGCATCCATGAAGGTGAAGACGCGCAGCGTGCGGTCCCAGCCGGTGCCCGGCAGCGGGAAGGTCATCTCGACGTTGGCCACGACCATGCGCGAGCCGCCGATCGGGTCGCCGGTCGTCTTGTCGGTCGGACCGAGTGAGCCCGCGTCGTAGCCGCGTACCGAGCCGATACCACCCGCGTAGTAATTCTTGAAGATCGGATAGGCTTTACCGGCAAAGCCGTTGCCGTAGCCGCCTTGAAGATTCAAGCCGAGAATGAAACCGCGTGCGAACGAATAGTAATACTGCGCCTGAACGTCCGCCTTGTAGTACTCGGTGTTGCCAAGTGGGGTGCCCACTTCGCCATTGGCTTGAAAGAAATAGCCCCGGCTCGGCACCAATGCACTGTCGCGATTGTCCCGGGCCCAACCCACCGTGAGCGGCACGTTGTTCACCACGCTGCCGAATTCGGCTACATAGTCCTTGTAGCTCTGAGGTGTCGACAAATCAATGGACAGCCGGTCCTGTTCGAGACCGGCGCCGAAGTAAACGGTGTCGGCTTCGGAGAACGGAATGCCGAATTTCAGGTCCGCGCCCACGGTGATGATCCGGAAACTCGTGTCGGTATAGTTGTAAAGCGGATAGGAGGTTCGGTAGTAGACGTCGGTGATCCGCTTGATGCCGTCCACCGTGAAGTACGGATCGGTTTGCGTCAGGGTCAGGGTGCGGTAGGTCTTCGCGGTGTTCACGTTGAGGGCGAGGCTGGTGCCGGAGCCGAACACGTTGTCCTGCGAAATCCCGGCCGACAACACCACCTTGTCCGTGGACGAGTAGCCCGCGCCCAAGGTAATCGCGCCGGTGGGCTTTTCGCTCACCTTGACGTCCACATCGACCTGGTCCGGCGAGCCTTCCACCGGCACTGTGGTCACGTCGACATCGGTGAAATAGCCGAGACGGTTGACCCGGTCTTTCGACAGCGCGAGGCGGTTCGAATCGAACCACGAGCTTTCAAGCTGACGCATTTCACGGCGCACCACTTCATCACGCGTGCGTGAGTTGCCGACCACGTTGATGTGACGCACGTACACGCGGCGGCTCGGGTCCACTTGCAGCGTCAGGTCGACCTTGTGGTGTTCCTGATCGATCTGCGGCTGCGCGTTGACGGTGGCAAACGCGTAGCCGTATTCACCGAGTTTGTCGACGATCGCCTTGGTGGTTGCCTGCAATTTTTCAGCGTTGAAACGCTCGCCTGGTTTGATATTGATCAGCTTGGCCAGCTCGGGCTCGCGATCGAGCAGATTGCCCGCGAGCTCGATCGACGAAATCGTGTACGGCTCGCCTTCGTGCAGCGTGACCGTGAGGTACATCTCCTTCTTGTCCGGCGTAAGCGATACCTGGGTCGACTCGAAGCTGAACTCCAGATAGCCACGGTTCAGGTAGTACGAGCGGATGCGCTCCAGGTCCCCGGTCAGCTTGTCTTTCGCGTACAGGTCGTTCTTCGTGTACCACGAGAACCAGTTCGGCGTGGACATCTGCATTTCGTCGCGTAACGTGTCCGTGCTGAAAACGCTGTTGCCGATGAAGTTGATCTGGCGGATCTTCGCGCTCGGGCCTTCTGCGACAGAGAACAGTATCGCGACCCGGTTGCGGTCGATCGGCGTGATCGTGGTGGTGACTTCGGCGGCATAGTAGCCACGCGTCAGGTACTGGCGTTTCAACTCCTGCTCGGCTTTGTCGACTAGCGCCTTGTCGTAGTAGCGGCCGTGCGAAAGCCCAACCGCATTGAGTGCCTTGGTCAGGTTTTCCTTGTCGAACTCGTGAATGCCGGCGAAGTCGATCGTGCCGACCGCGGGGCGCTCCTGAACGTGAACGATGACGACATTGCCTTCGGTCGAGATATTGACGTCGTTGAAGAAGCCCGTGGCGTACAGCGCGCGAATCGATTCCGAAGCCTTATCGTCGTTAAACGTGGCGCCCTGCTTGATGGGCAGGTAAGCAAACACGGTACCGGGCTCGACGCGCTTCAATCCCTCGATCCGGATGTCCTGCACCACGAACGGCTGCGCTGCGTGGACTGCCCCGCTTGTCAGCGCGACACCGGCGAGCGAGAGTGCGCCGGCGATACGGTTCGTTAAAACTTGAAGTTTCATCTTGGGTTTTCAGTCCTGATGCAGCGCGCGGAGCGCAGACGGGAGCGCTCGAAAGCAAGCGACGCATTCGAAACGACGTTCCATGACTCTGGAAAGCGCGAAGTATAGGGACGCGTTTTCTGCCGATCGTTACTGAAAACTTTCCAACCATTCAGGCCGCCAAGGTGCGCATCGAGCGCCCGCGCAGGCGGACGCCGATTGGAGCGCGAGTGTCGAAATAATGCGTTACAGACTCAAAAGAAGCGTAGTCCGCGCGTAACCTGGCGGCGACTTTGCACTGCTATCGTCAAATTGTCGATTCCGCTACCTGCGTAACGCGATCTGGAGAAGTGGTCATGATTGAATTTCTTTCACCGGCGGTTCTTGCGGCTGTCTTGCGCGTCAGTTCCTCACTGATCTTTTCAGTCCGTCTGGCAATGGCGTCGATGCGCACGCTTCGCGCTGCGCCCGGCAACTCGGTGAGCGGTGCGGCAGGCCGCTCCGAGCTTGTGCAGGAGGGCACACGTCATGTCTGATCCGTCGACGTTCATGCTGAATTCGATCACCGATATGCAGTTGACGGCGGACGGTCAATATCTGCTGATTCACGGCAATCAACCCACGGCGGCGCTGCACCGTTCGGTGCTCAACGATCTGCTGGTGGCGCTGCCTAACGCAATAGAGCACGCCGACCGCGTGATTCATAACAATCAGGAGATGGGCTTCGCGCTGCACTGCCAGGGTTGGGAAGTCGGCCGACTGAACGGCATGGAAATGGTCGTGATCCGGTTCCGTCTATCCGGCAGCGCGGGGCTGTCGTTTTCGTTGCCTGCGGAGCAGATTCCGTATCTGCTTCAGGCGCTGGGCGGCGCTGCGAGCGGGGCAGGCGCAGCAGCGGACCCCCGCTCTAACGACGTCACACTCCAATAGCACCGTGTGCATTCGCCGCTGTTCATCCTGACGCAAGTCAGGGCTTCCGTTCGCCTTGATGCGTCTGTCATCCTTTCCGATCCTTATCTGTTTTGATACTACGCGGTGTATTTCGACGCCTACGCTTAAGGCCTCTCGTTTCTTTCATACTGGGTACGGCTGGATGCGTGCCCCTCGCCGGATATGCTCAATTAGTCGGTGCGTCTGCGATTCCGGAACCGCTCGACGGTGTCTGGGGTCTGCGGCTGGATCCGCAACTGACCGAGCAACCCCTGCGGCCGGGCGACAAGTCCGTTACTTCGGCCATCGCCGATTCGGTAACCGCCACCACCGCCACGGACGTTTCGCTGAAGGGTCACGCGCAACTGCGGCGTTACGCGTCGATCGTTAAAGGCGATGCACTGCACTACGACGTCGATACCGACAAGGCCGACGCTTTTGGACAGGTGCGACTGGTCGACAACGGCAATGTGTTCGATGGCCCGGACGCGCATTTCTACGTCGAAGCGAATGAAGGCTACATCAGCGTGCCGAAATACCGGTTTCATCTGACAGGTGGCTGGGGTAGCGCTCAACGCGTGGATCTGGTCGATAACGAGCGCACGGTCGTTCATCACGGTACGTACAGCACCTGCCAATGCGAGTCGGAACCCGCGTGGTATCTGAAGGCCTCCGAATTCGACATCGACAGCGGCAACGACGAGGGGATCGCGCACAACGGTGTGCTGTTTTTTCAGGGCGTGCCGCTACTGGCGAGCCCATGGCTATCGTTTCCCTTGTCCGGCGCGCGGCGCAGCGGCTTCCTGCCGCCGACGTTCTCGATCAGTTCGACCAACGGCGTCGACGTCGCGTTGCCGTACTACTTCAACCTCGCACCGAACTACGATTTAACGCTGACGCCTCGCATCATGTCGAAGCGAGGCGAGATGTTGACGGCGGGCTACCGCTATCTGCAGCCGAACGATTCGGGGACGCTCTCGATCGCGTGGCTGCCACACGATGCGATCACCAACACCGATCGGTACTCGATCGCGCTGAATCAGAACTGGAACCTCGGCTCGGGCTTTGGCGCCTACGTCAACTACAGCCGGGTGTCGGACTCGACGGTGGTGACCGATCTTGCGTCGGGTGTCGCGTTTCCGACGGGTTCCACCACGCTGTATCAGCAGGAAGCGGGTTTGACTTACTCAAACGGGCCGTGGAGTGTGCTGGCTCGCGAGCAACGTTGGCAGGCTTTTACAAGCGACTCGACCTATAACCGCGAACCGCAGGTCAACGTTCATTACGCACGCTATAACGTGGGGGGCTTCGACTTCGGCGCCGAAGCGGATGCGACGCGCTTCACGATTTCGTCGGCCGATGCGACGCAAGGCAGCCGCTTCGTTTTCAACCCGTACGTCAGCTATCCGATCGAGCGTCCTGGCTGGTTCATCACGCCGAAGCTCGCATGGCATTTCGCCGCGTATGACCTGACGACGATCGGATCGGATGCGCCTGCCGGGCAGCCCAAGACGTTCGACGTCAACGTGCCGACCTTCACCCTCGATTCGGGCATGCGCTTCGAGCGAAGCGTGCGGCTCTTCGGACAGTCGTACATCCAGACACTCGAACCGCGGCTGTTCTATGTGTACACGCCTTACCGCAACCAGGCATTCGCGCCGCTGTTCGATACGGCGACGGCCGATTTCGGGCTGGCGGAACTGTTCATGCCTAACAGCTTCGTCGGCAATGACCGGGTGTCGGATGCTAACCGCCTCACGGCGGCGCTGACGACGCGCTTCATCGATGCTTCGAGCGGTGACGAACGATCCCGTTTCGTCCTTGCAGAGCAATACGACTTTCGCACGCCACGCGTGACGCTCAACACAGACGATGCAATTGGCACCGTTGCGCGCACGAGTGTGATTGGCGGCGCGTCGTACAAGCTGGGGGCGGGTTTTTCGGCGGAACAGGCGGTGGAGTACAGTCAGGCCAACCACTATCTGACGAATGCGGAAGCCGGCTTTGGCTGGTCACCGGCTTCACGGCAGGTGTTGAATGTCGCGTATCGCTATACGCGTGCCAACAGCACGCTCGATTTTCAACCGGTCAATCAGTTCATCGTGTCCGAGCAATGGCCCTTATTGCACAACGTTGTGAGCGTGGCGCGTGTCAATTACGACATGAGCACCCATCGGCTGATCGCGGGCTTGCTGGGACTTCAATACGACGCGGATTGCTGGTCGCTCGGCGTGGCGTTCGAGAAATACACCAACGCCACCAGCTCGACCACGTCGCCGAGCACCGGCACGCGCGTGTTGATGCAGCTTCAGCTCAAAGGCTTTTCGCAGGTCGATAACGGTCTGCTCAATCAGTTTCGCGCGAATGTGCCGGGCTATACACCGGCGACAACGGAAACCGAACCGACATCCCGCTTCAGCGATTATCCGTAACGGGCTGCTGGACTAGTTGTGATTCTGCGAGAACAGCGTTTCGAGCGGATAGTGACTCTTCACGAACGGCGACTTGATGATCACGTAGCTGAAGTACTTCTCGATGCCGATATCACGCTCCAGCAGACCCTCGATGATGCTCTGATAGTGGCTCACGCTGCGGGTGACGAACTTCAGCAGGTAATCGTAGCCGCCGCTCGCCAGATGGCACTCCACGATTTCGTCGACGTCTTTGATCGCATTCACGAACTTGATGAAGTCTTCCCGCCGATGATCGGCGAGCGTGACTTCGGTAAACACGATCTGCACGTCGCCGAGCTTTTCGAGCTGGATCTGCGCGCCGTACCCGATGATGTAGCCGGCCTTCTCCAGACGCTTGACGCGGATCAGGCAAGGACTGGGCGAAAGGCCGACCGCGTCGGCAAGCTCGACGTTGGTTATGCGGCCTTTCTTCTGCAACTGGGAAAGTATGCGCAGGTCAATCCGGTCCAGCTTGCTGTCGCTGCTCATCGTAACGTTATCGCTCCGGCGATGGGTGAAAGGGTCTCGAAGGACCCTCTACTCTAGCATGCAGTGGCATGAATTTTGACCTTCAGCGCGGCCCGGACATCGGCTTCTCCGAGAACGTCATCGAGGGTTTTTTCAAGGCGCTCGAACATCAGATCGAACTCGGCCTCGGTGTACGACAGCGCCGGCGCGAAGCCGAGAATATTGTCGCCGAACGCGCGGAAAATCAGGCGGTTTTCATACGCAGCCGCGGCGATCCGTTCGGACAGTTTCAGCGCAGGATCGAAACCCGCTTTGGTGTCCTTGTCCGATACCAGTTCGAGTGCGCCGAGCAGGCCACGATGGCGCGAGTCGCCCACCAGCGGATGCGCGAGCAGCGCGTCGAGGCCGCGGGCGAAACGCGGGCCACGTGCCACGCCGTTCGCAAGCAGGCCGCCTTCGTGATAGAGGCGCAGCACTTCGAGACCGATCGCCGCGCTGACCGGATGCGCCGAATACGTATGGCCGTGGCCGACGATCGCTTCGGCGTCGCCATCGGCGATACCTTGATAGATTTCGTCAGACATCAGCACGGCGCCCATCGGCGCATAGCCGGAGGTCAAACCCTTTGCCACCGTCATCAGGTCCGGTTCGACGTTTTCGCCCTGGCATGCGAACAGCGGACCCGTACGGCCAAAACCGGTGATGACTTCATCGGCGACGAACAGAATGCCGAGCTTACGGCAGCTTTCGCGCATCGCTTTCAACCAGCCGACCGGCGGCACGATCACGCCGCCCGAGCCCTGGATCGGTTCGCAGAAGAAGGCCGCGACGTTGTCCGCGCCGAGTTCGGCCACCTTTGCTTCGAGCGCGGCGACCGAGGCGGCGATCAACGCGGCGCCGTCGGCGAAATCGTTGCGGTACGCGTACGGCGACGGCAGATGATGCTGGTTCGGCAGCGGCAGATCGAAATTGCGGTGGAACGCGGGCAAGGCGGTCAGCCCCGCGCCCATCGTCGACGAGCCGTGGTAGCCGCGTTGCAGCGCGATGATGTGTTTCTTCGACGGCCGCCCGGTTGCGTTGAAGTAGTGCGTGATGAAACGGATCGCCGAATCCACTGCATCGGAACCGCCGAGCGTGAAGTACACGTGTTGCAGCGAAGCGGGCGACACCTCCACCAGCTTTTGCGCCAATTCGATCGCCGGAGCCGAGCCGAAATGGAAATAGCTGGTCGCGTAGGGCAGTTTCTTCATCTGCTCGGTGGCGACGTCGACAATGCTTTGCTGGCCATAGCCCACATTCACGCACCAGAGGCCGGAGAAGGCATCGAGTAGTTCGTTGCCGGCCGCGTCGCGCAGGAACGCGCCGCTGGCCGATTCGAGGACGGTGACGCCGCGGGCTTCGTGCGCGCGGTAGTTGATGACCGGGTGAATCAGATGCTTGCGGTCGGCTTCAATGAGCGAATGAATCGGCATGATGGTTTCTCGTCGCGGGGAAGGGCTGTTGACTGTTCCATACTACTGACCCACGACGATCGCCCGCTCACCTAAACAATTGTCTGAAAAGCGCATCCGACGCGTTTTGATGTGCGGCCTCAGCATTTTCTGCTGCGGACGCTGAAAAGCCGCGACGGGTGGGGGTTCCATTCAGCGCTGCGCTCAGTGTCCCAGAGTCAATATCCCTGGGTCCGGTCAATCTGACCGAGCATCGGCAGGCCTTCGCGATGGCGGCGCAGGTTCTCGAGCACCACGTCGACAGCGCTCTCGGGGCGCGTCGAGCTGGCGATATGGGGCGTGATACGCACACGTGGATGCGTCCACAACGGATGACCAGCGGGTAGCGGCTCGGGATCGGTGACGTCGAGAATGGCGTTGTGCAACTGGCCGCTGTCCAGCGCTGCCAGCAGATCAGGCTGATTCAGATGCGGACCGCGCCCCGTTTGAATCAGCGATGCGCCGCGCGGCAGCTTCGCGAACAATTCGGCATTGAGCCGGCCGCGTGTGGCGGGGGTGAGCGGCAACAGGCAGATCAGAATATCGGTGCGGGCGAGAAACCTGTCTAGGGCGCCTTCGCCTGCATAGCAATCGACGCCCTCGATCTCACGCGGCGAACGGCTCCACCCCGCGCAGGCGAAGCCGAATAGCCGCAGCTTTTCCAGCACCGCCGTGCCCAGCACGCCGAGCCCCAGCACGCCAATGCGGCGAGCGCTGGCCGGCTGGGCGGGCAGTTCACGCCAGACCTGCTGTTGTTGCTGATGGCCATAGTCGAACAGATCGCGATGAATCGTCAGCACGGCTTGCGTCACGTACTCGACCATCCCTTCAATAATGCCCGGCTCGATCATCCGAACCACCGGTATATGTGCCGGCACGCCTGACAGGTCGAACTGGTCGATGCCCGCGCCGACCGAGAACACGATTTCGAGGTTGGGGAAGGTGCGGGTGGGATCTTCCGGCGGTTGCCAGGCGGCGAGGTAGCGGATTGCTGCCGGGTCGCCGAGATCGGGCCAGACGTGGAACGGCAGGTTCGGTGCTTTCTGCGCGAAGAGTTTGGCCCATTGCGCGCCACGCGCCGGGTCGGCTTTGTAAAGGAAAGCCATGGTGGATCAGCAGATTGCCTGGTTAATGATGCCGTATTGCAGGTAGGGCGCGTCCTTGCCGGCGCTGGTGCTGGTGTTGCCCGCGCTCGCAAGATCAGCCGGCGTGGCGTGTCGAACCATTTTGACGACCGTATCTACCCGCGGCAGCCCCAACTGTTCCAGCCATTCGGTTAGCCCGCTCTCGCCCGGCGTATCGATGCGCACGAACACGCCTTCGTTAAGCGCGAGCCAGTGGCTGATCAGCGCTTTGGCGCGGCTCGAATCTTCCGACTCGGGTGCGACCACCGGTCCGATCGCAAAGCCCCGTCCGAAGCGGCGAAACAGGGCGAAGCCGACCAGTTCGCCGTCGCGATCGAGGGCGATGCCGTCGGCGGCGCTCAACAGTGCGGGCAAGACTTCTCCGCGATCCAGACCGCTTGCCTGCGAGGCCAGTTCGACCAGTCGTGCCGTATCGCTTGAACCGAGCGGGCGCAGACGTTCCCCCGGCGGCAATGAAACGAGGGGCGGCTGAAATGCGGCGCCCTGATGCTGGTCGAGCGTACCGATCGCGCGAAAGCCGAGCTTTTCATACAAAGGCTGCCCCGCAGTGGTGGCGTGCAGCAACGTGACCCGGCCGCCGAGTTCTTCCAGCACCAGATCCATCAGCTTCCTGCCGATGCCGCGCCCTTGCTGCTCGGGGGAGACGATCACCATCCCGAGTGAGGCCCGGTCGGCGCCGTATTTCCAGCACAACGCCGTGCCGATCACGCCGCTCGCATCTTCCGCGACAAAACCCACGCCGAGTTGCGCCACGAATCTCCAGTCGTCCGGGCGATGCGGCCATTTGAGCTCGACCGTCAGCGCATGCGCGGCGGCGATGTCCTCGTGGGTAAAGCGTCTGTAGGTAATCGAATCGGACACGCCGTACTCCCTGGATGGCTGAAGGCTTACGCCGTCACTTTGTCATTCGGTGCGCGGTGTGACTAGGACGATCTTTTTATCCGGGCCGCCCGACAGGGCCGCATCGTAAATCGATGCAAAACACCACGTTTCATCGCGCATTACAAGCGTGTTCTGCTGCGTGGGGATTTTTGTCGGCGATATATGCCGCGCCTCTGGCTCTACGATTTTGCCATGGCGGCGGCGCGGTCGAGACGCACCGCCCGGGACCCACAGCAGTCACACAGGAAATCTTTCTCATGGACAGCTTCAATCCGGACGACGTCGCGATTCGCAGCGGGCATTTCATCGGCGGTGAGTATGTCGACGAGAACGAGCGCGGCGGTGAGCGCCGCATCGAGGTGGCGCGCCCCTCGGACGCGGTGATCTATGCATCAGTGCCGCTCGCCGGCGCCGGGATGGTAGACCGCGCGGTGGAGAACGCGTGGCAGGCTTTCAGAACGAGCGGCTGGGCGCGCATGGCGCCGCGTGAGCGCGCGAAGATCCTGCGCCGTTTCGCCGAGCTGGTCGAAGCCGATGCGCCGTTCCTGGGCCGTCTGGAGGCGCTCGGTTCGACGCGTCCGATTGCTCAGGCAGTTGGCTGGGACGTGCCGTTCACTGCCGAGGGCATCCGCTTCTACGCCGAGTTCGCCGACAAGGTGGGTGGCGATGTGGCAGCAACCGATCATGACCACCTCGGCATGACCATCGCCGAGCCGTACGGCGTGATCGGGGCAATCGCGCCATGGAATTTCCCGCTGGTGATGGCGTCGTGGAAGATCGCGCCCGCACTGGCGGCGGGCAACGCCGTCGTGTTGAAGCCCTCGGAGATGACGCCGTTTTCGGTGTTGCGGCTTGCCGAGCTGGCCGTGCAGGCGGGTGTGCCGGCCGGCATCTTCAACGTGATCCAGGGCGATGGCCGTGTCACCGGCGATGAACTGGTGCGCCATCCGAAGATCAGCAAGGTCACCTTCACCGGTTCCACGCGTACCGGCGCCGCGATCATGGCGGCCTGCGCCAATAGCGGCACCAAGCCGGTCACGCTCGAACTGGGCGGCAAGAGCCCGCAAATCGTGTTCGCCGACGCCCCGCGTCTCGACGACGTAGCGCGCCGGATCGCCGGCGCTATTACCGGCAATGCCGGCCAGGTGTGCGTGGCGGGTTCGCGCCTGCTGGTCGAGCGAAGCCTGGCGGAGCCGCTCGCCGAGCGCATCGGCAAGGTCTTCGCCGAGTTGAAACCTGGCGCGACATGGGCAGCGGGCACCACGTTGTCGCCGATCATCTCCGCGCCACAGGCGGCGCGCATCGAAGGGATCGTCGGACGCACGCTGGATGCGGGGGCGACGCTACGCTTTGGCGGCGTGCGGGCCGACGGCGGGGCGGCGGGTGCATCGAGCGGCGCATTCTATACACCCACCTTGCTCACGGACGTCACGGCCCACTCCGAAGCCGTGCGGGAAGAAGTGTTCGGCCCTGTGCTGACACTGCAAACCTTCGACACCGAAGAAGAAGCGCTCGCGCTCGCCCAGCATCCCGAGTACGGCCTCGCTGCCGGTGTGCACACTGCCGACCTCGGCCGGGCGCTGCGCTTCGTGCGCGGCCTCGAAGCGGGGACGGTCTGGGTCAACCGCTACGGCCGCACCTCCGATTTCATGATCCCCACCGGCGGCTACAAGCGTTCAGGCATCGGCAAGGACCTCGGTCGTGAGGCTTACGAGGCTAACCTGCGCTTCAAGAGCGTGTTGATCGACTTGCGTGCTTGATGTCAGCAAGGACTCGTAAGCGGAAACCCGTACGCGGTTCCACGGGTTCGGGTTTCATCGGCCCGTACAACGAACCGGCCAGCACCGAATCCCGCAAAACCAATACGGACGGGGCTTTCAGCCCACCCACCGCAGACTGTGCTGCGCAACGGCCTCAAAACGCATGGTTTGTGTCATCAGCAGCGCCCTAATCAGGAACATCTATGTTTTTGCGCTGATTAAATCTTTAACAGGAATGAGCTTTATCTGTTTTCGTCACTGAACTCAATGTGGGTTCACCACCACGATAGGACTGCACCATGATCGAATTCGAACCGAAGTACATCACCTTCGACTGCTACGGCACGCTGACCAAATTTCGCATGGCGGACATGACCCGCGAAATGTTCGGCCACGTGCTGCAAGGCGACGACCTGGAGAAGCTCGTTACGTTTTACTCCGGCTATCGTCGTGACGAAGTGCTCGGTGCATGGAAGCCGTATCGCGACGTGGTCGTCAATGCGTTGCGCCGCGCCTGCAAGCGCATGAATGTCGAGTTCAATGAAGTCGAAGCCGAGAAGATCTACACGGCGGTGCCGACCTGGGGTCCGCATCCGGACGTACCGGAAGGCCTTTCGCGTCTGGCGAAGAAGTACAAGCTGGTGATTCTGTCGAACGCGTCGAACAACCAGATCCAGAGCAACGTCGACAAGCTCGGCGCGCCGTTCCACGCAGTCTTCACCGCCGAGCAGGCGCAGTCGTACAAGCCGCGCATGCAAGGCTTCGAATACATGTTCGACCAGTTGAACTGCAATCCGGAAGACGTGCTGCACGTGTCGTCGAGCCTGCGCTACGACCTGATGACAGTGCATGACATGGGAGTCAAACACAAGGCCTTCGTCAAGCGCGGCCACGAACCGTCGACGCCGTACTACCAGTACTACGAAGTCAACGACATTCCGCATCTGGCCGCGGAACTCGGCCTGTAAGCGACGTTTGCACATTTACCGCCTCGCTCATTGCCCATCTCAAGGACAGACCGGATGAAGCTCGATTCCTATTGGCTCGACACCGCACCGCCGCTCGTTTCGGCGTGTGAAGGTCCGGTCGAGGGCCAGGCCGATGTCGTCGTGATCGGTGGCGGCTTCACCGGGCTGTCGGCGGCGCAGGCCTTGGGCAAGCGCGGCGCTTCGGTGACGGTGCTCGACGCGGGGCGAATCGGCGGCGGCGCGTCCGGGCGCAACGGCGGGCAGGTCAATACCGGCGTCGCACAGGACTTCGTCGCGCTGGTCGCGCAACTCGGTGTGGAGCGGGCGAGCGCCTGCTACCGCGCGTTTTCGGATGCGGTCGATACGGTCGAGCGTCTGATTCGCGAGGAAAACATCGATTGCAATTACAGCGCAACCGGCAAGCTGAAGCTGGCCTCGAAACCGCATCACCTCGCGCATCTGGAGAAGACGGCGGAGTTGATCCGGCGCGAAGTCGATACGGATATCGAATTAATCGGACGTGAGCGGATTCGCAGCGAGATCCAGTCGGACAGTTTTTACGGCGGACTGCTGCAACGGCACGGCGGCCAGATGCATATGGGCAAGTTCACGGTCGGACTCGCCGATGCCGCGGTTCGTCGCGGCGCGAAGCTGTATGAAAACGCGGCGGTCACCGCGATCGCGAAGGACGGCGCCGGCTTCAAGGTCACGACCGCACGAGGCGAAGTACGCGCGAAACAGGTGCTGATCGCCACCGGTCCCTCACGGCATGGTCCGTTCGGCTGGTACCGACGGCGGCTTGCGCCGGTCGGTTCGTTCATCGTCGTGACGGAACCGCTGTCGCCGGAACTGTTGGCACAGGTGTTTCCGAACCGGCGCGCGTATACCACCACGCGGCTGATGCACAACTACTTCCGCGTGACGCCTGATTCACGTCTGCTGTTCGGTGGCCGTGCACGCTTTACGGCGTCCGAGCGGCCATCGGACGCGAAGAGCGGCAGAATTCTGCAGCAAGGTCTCGCGGCGATGTTCCCGATGCTGGCCAACGCTCGCATCGACTATTGCTGGGGCGGCCTTGTGGACATGACCGCGGACCGCCTGCCGCATGCCGGGCAGCACGACGGCATCTATTTTTCGCTGGGTTACAGCGGCCACGGCACGCAGATGTCGACGCACATGGGCCAGGTGATGGCCGACGTGATGGACGGCCACGAAGAGCGCAATCCGTGGCGTGAGTCCGAGTGGCCCGCGATTCCAGGCCACACCGGCAAACCCTGGTTCCTGCCGCTGGTAGGGACGTACTACCGCATCAAAGACATTTTCTATTGATTCTTCACTGTTGTATTTGCCACTAGAAACCACGCTGCTATCCCTGTCACCCTCGCGGAGAAGTTCGATGAATAAGGAAACCTCACAACATGGCGCTCTTCAACTCGGCACCGAGTTGGAGCGATTGACGTCAAAAGGCACGTCGCGGCGCGGCGTGCTGCGCGCGATGGCCGCGGCCGGGATGATGTCGGTGACGGGCGCCGGCCTGTTGACCGCGAGCGGCGAGGCATTTGCGCAAGCGAAGCCGAAGCAGGGCGGCAAGATCCGGGTGGCGACGCAGTCCGCATCGGCCGCCGACACGCTTGATCCCGCAAAGGGGGCGCTCGGCACGGACTATGTCCGCGGCTTCATGTTCTACAACTGCCTGACCGAACTCGATTCGCATCTCGGCGCGAAGATGGCGCTCGCCACCTCGCTGGAGACGACGGATGCGACGGTGTGGGTCGTCAAGCTGCGCCCCGGTGTGCAGTTCCACGACGGCAAGTCGCTCGCGCCGGCAGACGTCGTGTACTCGATCATGCGCCATAAAGATCCGGCGACGGCGTCGAAAGCGAAGACGCTCGCCGATCAGATCAAGGAAGTGAAGGCGACGGGTCCGAACGAAGTGACGATCACGCTCGAAGGTCCGAACGCCGATCTGCCGGTAATTCTCGCCACCTCGCATTTCCAGATCATCAAGGATGGCACCAAGGACTTCAAAACGGCGGTCGGCACCGGCCCGTTCAAGGTCAAGGAATTCTCGCCGGGCGTGCGTACGGTTGGCGTGAAGAACGAGAAGTACTGGAAGCCGGGCCTGCCGCATCTGGACGAAGTCGAACTGATCGGTATCGGCGACGAATCGGCGCGCGTGAACGCGCTGCTCTCGGGCGACGTGCAACTGATCAACGCGGTGAGCCCGCGTTCGACCACGCAGATCAAGGGCGCCGGCGGATTCTCCGTGCTGGAGACGAAGACGGGTCTGTACACCGACCTGGTTGTTCGCGACGAAGGCGGCATTACCGGCAACGACGATTTTCGGCGAGGCATGATGTACCTGCAGGACCGCGAGCAGATGCGCCGCGCGATCTTCCAGGGTTACGGCGCGATCGGCAACGACCAACCTATCGATCCGACCAACAAGTACTACCTGGCCGGTTTGCCGCAGCGTACCTTCGATCCGGACAAGGCGAAGTTCTATTTCCAGAAGGCGAAGGTCGGCAGCGCGCCGATCCAGATTTTCGCGTCGCCGGCAGCGGAAGGCTCCGTTGAAATGGCGATGTTCCTGCAGCAGGTCGCGCCGCAAGCCGGTCTGAATCTGCAGGTGTCGCGCGTGCCGTCGGATGGTTACTGGTCGAACCACTGGATGAAGCATCCGCTGGGTTTCGGCAACGTCAACGCGCGTCCGAGCGCCGACGTGATCTTCACCCAGTTCTTCAAGTCGGACGCACCGTGGAACGAAGCGAACTGGAAGAGCCCGAAGTTCGACCAGATGCTGCTTGCGGCACGCGGCGAACCGGACGATGCGAAGCGCAAGAAGATTTACGGCGACATGCAGGTGCTGGTGCATGAAAACGGCGGCGTCGGCATTCCGCTGTTCCAGAGTTCGCTCGATGCATACACGACGAAACTCAAGGGCCTTGGCTCGATTCCGCTGGCCGGCCTGATGGGCTTCATGTTCGCGGAAAACGTCTGGCTGGATGCTTGAGCCGGCCGTGCCTGACGGACAGTAACAAAGGGTTTCCAGTCTGACGAACTGGGAAGTCGAACCCGGCAATACGCACGCCGCTTGTTCGCGGCGTGCGGCTTCACCGGCAACTGCGTTGCATGGGACCAGAGTAAGTGCTTTGCATGGGACCGGAGTAAGCGCTAAAGCGCTAACTCCAGTCGACAGCTAAAGCGCTAACTCTGGTCGACAGAGGAGACTTTCGATGAAAGCACATGCGCAACGACTCATCGCCGCGCGCCTTGGCCTCGCGCTGCTTACGCTACTGCTGGTCTCCGCGGTCGTGTTCGCCATCACCGGGCTGCTTCCCGGCGATGCCGCTCAACAGGCGCTCGGCCAGGCGGCAACCCCGGAAGCCGTCGCGGCATTGAGGCATCAGTTCGGGCTCGACCAGCCGGCGCTGCAACGCTACTTCGAGTGGCTCATTCATATTGTGAGCGGCAACTTCGGCACCTCGCTGTCGAACAATCTGCCCGTGAGCGAGTTGATCGCCACGCGCCTGCCGAATTCGCTGGTGCTGGCCGGGCTGACGGCGCTGGTCTCGGTGCCCGTGGCCTTGCTGATCGGTATTTCGTCAGCGATGTTCCGTGGTTCGCTGCTCGATCGCACGCTCAACGTGCTCACGCTGTCGACGGTGGCCGTGCCGGAGTTTCTGATCGCCACCATCGCGGTGCTGATCTTCGCTGTCAAGCTGCGCTGGCTGCCGGCGCTGTCGTATCTCTCGGAAGTGCATTCGTTCGGCGCGCTGCTGCGCATCTACGCGATGCCGGTCATGACGCTGTGCTGCGTGATTGTCGCGCAGATGGCGCGCATGACGCGAGCCGCGGTGCTCGATCAGCTCAATTCGTCGTATGTGGAAATGGCGGTGTTGAAGGGCGCGTCGCCTGCGCGCGTGGTGCTGCGGCATGTGTTGCCCAACACCATCGGCCCGATTGCCAATGCGGTGGCGTTGAGCCTGTCGTATCTGTTCGGCGGCGTGGTGATCGTGGAATCGATCTTCAACTATCCTGGCCTCGCGAGCCTGATGGTGGATGCCGTCACCAATCGTGACATGCCGCTCGTGCAGGGCTGCGTGATGGTGTTCTGCGCAGCGTATCTCGCGTTGGTGTTGATCGCCGACCTGTGTCAAATCGTATCCAATCCGAGGCTGCGTCGATGATGAGCCAACCTACCAATCCCCACGTTCCTCATGTTCCCCATGCCAGCACCGAGCTGTACGACCTGGGCCTCGATGAACCCACCGTCGAGCCGCTGGTCGTCGAGACGGCAACGCTGAAGCAGGGCCTGTTGAAACGGCTGGTGCACCGTTTCTCCGTGCTCGGCCTGATCGGCCTCGTGCTGGTGACTTTCTGGCTGATCGTCGCGTTCATCGGGCCGCTGGTTGCACCGTATAAAGGCGGCACGCTGACGTCGACGGAGATTTTCGGCCGCTATAGCGCGGCATATCCGCTCGGCACCGACTATCTCGGCCGCGATATGTTGAGCCGGATTCTCTACGGCGCGCGCTATACGATGGGCCTCGCGCTGGCCGCAGCCGTGCTCGCCAGTTTGATCGGCACGTTCTTCGGTTTGCTCGCCGCGGTGTCCGGGCGCTGGGTCGATGAAATCCTGAGCCGTCTGTTCGACGCGTTGATTTCGATTCCGAGCAAGGTGCTCGCGCTCGTGGTGATCGCGGCGTTCGGTTCGTCGATCCCGATGTTGACGACGGTTGCCGCTTTGGCCTACATCCCCGGCGCATTCCGTATTTCGCGCTCGCTCGCGGTGAACCTGATGGGTCTGGAGTACGTGCAGGTGGCGAGAGCGCGCGGCGAGGGCATCTTCTATATTGCACGCGTCGAAGTGCTGCCGAACATGATTCATCCGATGCTCGCCGATTTTGGTTTGCGCTTCGTGTTCATCGTGCTGCTGCTGAGCGGGCTGAGTTTCCTCGGCCTTGGCGTGCAGCCGCCGAATGCTGATTGGGGGTCGCTCGTGCGCGAGAACATCGGTGGTTTGTCCGAGGGCGCGCCTGCCGTTCTGATGCCGGCCGTTGCGATTGCGACGCTGACCATCGGCATGAATCTGCTGATCGACAACTTGCGGCGCCGTGGCCGTAGCCATGGAGGTGCATGATGGCTGATCGGGACATGATTGAAGTGAAGGGCCTGCGGGTCGTCGCCGGTGCGGCGCCGGGGCCGGTGACGGAGATCGTCAAGGGCGTCGATTTTTCGGTGAAGAAGGGCGAGGTGCTGGCGCTGATCGGCGAGTCGGGCTCGGGTAAGACGACCATCGCGTTGTCGTTGCTCGGTTATGCGCGGGCAGGATGTTCGATCAGCAGTGGCTCGGTGCGCGTCGGCGAGGTGGATGTGCTGTCGCTCGATGCCAAGGGCCGTCGCGCACTGCGGGCACGGACTGTGGCGTATGTTGCGCAGAGTGCGTCGGCAGGGTTCAATCCGGCGCGCACGATCATGGATCAGGTGACCGAGCCCGCATTGCTGCATCACTTGATGACGAAAGACGCCGCGCGCGCGAAAGCGATCGACCTGTTTCGCGCGTTGGCGCTGCCCGCGCCGGAGACGATCGGCGAGCGGTATCCGCATCAGGTGTCCGGCGGCCAGTTGCAGCGCTTGATGGCCGCGATGGCGTTGATCACCGATCCCGCGGTGGTGGTGTTCGACGAGCCGACCACCGCGCTAGATGTCACCACGCAGATCGAGGTGCTTGCGGCCTTCAAGAAAGTGATTCGTGAACTGGGCACGACCGCCGTGTACGTGTCGCACGATCTGGCTGTGGTCGCGCAGATGGCGGACCGCATTGTCGTGCTGAATGGCGGCGCGGTGAAGGAGAACGGCGTGGTCGCGCAAGTGCTCGACGCGCCTGTGGATGCTTATACGCGTCAACTGCTCGCCGCTACACGTCGTCCGGAAGCGGAGCTGGAGACGCCGCAGAGTCTCGGCAAGCACATCCCGCCGCTGCTCGAAATTCGCGGACTCTCGGCGGGTTACGGACGTATCGATCGCTTCGGCAATCCCGCGGTGCGCGTGCTCGACGACGTCAGTTTGTCGATTCCGCGCGGCAGCACGCTCGGCGTGATTGGCGAATCCGGTTCCGGGAAGACGACGCTCGCGCGCGTGGTGGCCGGTCTTGTCGATCGTGCGGGCGGCGAAGTGTTGTTCGACGGCAAGCCGTTGCCCGCACAACTGTCGCGCCGCACGCCGGAGCAGTATCGCCAGATCCAGATCGTGTTCCAGAACGCCGACACGGCGCTGAACCCGAGTCATTCGATCGCCGATATTCTGGGCCGCCCGCTCGCGTTCTATCACCATCTGAGTGGCTCGGCTGCGAAAAAACGCATGCTCGAACTGCTCGATCTGGTGAAGCTGCCGGCCTCGATTGCCACGCGCACGCCTGCCGGACTGTCCGGCGGCCAGAAGCAGCGCGTAAATCTGGCGCGCGCGCTTGCGGCCGATCCTGCGTTGATCCTTTGCGACGAAGTGACCTCCGCGCTCGATACGGTGGTCGGCGCGGCGATCCTCGACCTGCTGGCCGAATTGCGCCGTGAACTCGGCGTGTCTTACATGTTCATCAGCCACGACATCTCGACCGTGCGCGCCATCTGCGACGAAGTGATCGTGCTGTACGCGGGGCATCGCGTGGAAGCCGGGCAACGCGATGTGCTCGCAGCGCCGCCGTATCACCCGTACACGGAATTGCTGGTGGATTCGGTGCCTGCTTTGAAACCGGGCTGGCTCGATGCGCGCCGCGAGATCGGTTGTGCCACGTTGCCGGCGATGGGTGAGTGCGCGGATATTCCCGAGTTGTGCGCGTTCCGCGCGCGCTGCCCGGTGCGTATCGACGGTATGTGCAATATGACGCCGCCGTCCTTGAAGAAACTACCTTCGGGCGCGGAGATTCTTTGCCATCATCCGGCCGCCGAGTTGAATCGCTTGCAGACCGAAGAGGTGGCCCCGGTATGAACGGACGATTTGTGCGGCTCGCGGAGACGGGCCGCAAGACGTTTTCGATTACCGTAGACGGCGTCGAGCGCGAGGCCGCCGAGGGCGACACGTTGATGGTTGCCTTGCTGACCGGTGTGAGCACGTTGCGCGATTCCGAATTCGGCGATGGCCGCCGGGCCGGTTTCTGTTTGATGGGCGCGTGCCAGGATTGCTGGGTCTGGACCGCGCAAGGCGAACGCATGCGGGCGTGCAGTACGCCTGCGGCGCCGGGCATGTCGATCGTGACGAAGCTGGCCGAAGCTGCGGAGGGTGTATGGCCCCGCGTGTAGTGATCATCGGCACCGGGCCGGCGGGCGTGCGCGCTGCACAGGCGCTGGTCGAAGCGGGGCTGCGGCCGACGGTCATCGATGAAGGACGGCGTGACGGTGGCCAGATCTATCGGCGGCAACCGGAAGGGTTTTCGCGCAGCTACGAAACGCTGTACGGCACCGAGGCTGAACGCGCCGCTTCGCTGCATCAAAGCTTCGATGCGCTGAAGAACAAGATCGATTATCTGCCGGAGACGTTGGTCTGGAATATCTCGCCGAACACCGTGCATCTGGCAAGCGGCATACGCTACCAGACGCTAACGTTCGATTCCCTGATTGTTTGCAGCGGCGCGACGGATCGGCTGATGCCGGTGAAGGGCTGGCACCAGGCCGGTACGTATAGCCTCGGCGGCGCGCAGGTCGCGCTGAAATCGCAGGGCTGCGCGATCGGCTCGCGCATCGTGATGATGGGCAGCGGGCCGCTGCTGTATCTCGTGGCCGCGCAATACGTGAAGGCGGGTGCACAAGTGGCCGCAGTGCTCGATACGTCGACATTCATGCAGCGTGTGGCTGCGCTGCCGCGTTTGCTGGCGATTCCCGCCGCGCTCAAAAAGGGGATTGCGTTGACGCGTGTGTTGGCAAAGGCTCGCGTGCCGGTTCATCGCGGCGTGCAACCTTTGGAGATCAAAGGCTCGCCGCAAGACGGCGTAAGCGGCGTCCTGGTTGCTTTGGCCGACGGCGAGCTTTTAGAGCTGGCATGCGATGCCGTCGCGCTCGGTTATCACCTGCGTCCGGAGACTCAGCTTGCGGACCTCGCCGGGTGCCGCTTCCTGTTCGACGACAACGCGCAGCAGTGGCTTCCGCAAATCGACGACGACGGCCGTAGCAGCGTCAAGGGCGTCTACCTGGCGGGCGATGGCGCAAGAGTGCGCGGTGCGGATGCAGCCGAACGTTCGGGGCGCCTCGCGGCTTTGGCGGCGTTGCGCGATCACGGCATGCAGGTCGGAGGCGTCGAGCAGTTGCGCGCCGAACTCGCACGTTTCACGCGCTTTGCCACGGGCCTGCGGGAAGCCTTCCCATGGCCGGCGAAATTCGCCGCGTCCTTGCCGGATGAAACGATCGTCTGCCGCTGTGAAGCAATTACAGCCGGCGAACTGCGCCGTGTGGTGCACGCGACCGGCGCGCAGGAAGCCAATCGCGCGAAGGCGTTTTCGCGCGTCGGCATGGGCCGCTGTCAGGGGCGCTATTGCGGCCACGCAGGCGCGGAAATCATCGCGGCGGCGGCTTGTGTGCCGTTGTCTTCGGTGGGACGGTTGCGCGGCCAGGCGCCGGTCAAACCGCTGCCTGTGGCGCTTACCGAAGAGGTGAGCGAATGAGCGCGACGACTACAAACGAAGCCGATGTGATCGTGATCGGCGGCGGCATCATGGGGACGACAACCGCCTTCTTCCTGCGTCAGCGCAAGCGTTCGGTGATCCTGCTCGAACGTGGACTCACGGGACAGCAGGCGAGCGGCGTGAACTTCGGCGGCATTCGTCGGCAGGGGCGCGCGCTACCGCAACTGGCAATGGCGAATCGTGCGCTGCGCACATGGCAACGCTCCACGGAACTGCTTGGCGAGGACATCGAGTTTCTGGCGTCGGGCCACACACGCGTGTGCTACCACCAGAAAGACGTGGAGAATTTCGATCAATATGCGATCGACGCCCGCGCGTATGGTCTCGACCTCAACGTGCTGCACGGCGACGCCATGTTCCAACGCTTTCCGTTTCTCGGACGCGAGGTGCTGGCGGCATCGATTTCGCCACTCGATGGCCACGCCAATCCGCGTCTCGCCGCGCCTGCGTTTGGTCGTGCGGCCGCGCGGCTCGGTGCCCAGGTGATCGAGAACACTGAGATCGTGCGCGTCGAAAAAGACGGTGAGCGGTTTCGCGTGGAGAGCGCAGGCGGTGACGTGTATTGGGCCGCGCAACTCGTGATCTGCGCGGGCGCTTGGGCGAGCCGCCTCACCGAACAGTTCGGCGAACCCGTTCCGCTCGTCGCGAGTGGACCGCAGATGGCGGTGACCGAGCCGGTGCCGTATGTGTTCAAGTCGTCGATGGGGGTGTTCACATCGATCAAGGAAGAGAGCATCTATTTCCGCCAGATTCCGCGCGGCAATATCATTCTCGGCGGCGGTCCTGCTGGGCCCGCCGATGCCGTGATGAGCCGCGCATCGGTCCTGCCGCGCAATACCGTGCGACAAGTCGCGCAGTTGCGGCGGCTCGTGCCCGCGATGGCGCCGCTGCATGTGATTCGCGTGTGGAGCGGCGTGGAAAGCTATCTGCCTGATGGCGAGCCGGTGATCGGCCCGAGCAGCAAGGTCGACGGTCTTTACTACGCATTCGGCTTCTGCGGCTCGGGTTTTCAGATCGGTCCGGGTGTTGGCGAGACGCTGGCCGAGCTCGTCGATACAGGTAGTACGGACATTCCCCTCGACGTGTTTTCCGTTACCCGGTTCGCGAAGCAAGCCGCGCCCCGCTCGACCATCGCGACGCCATGAAACAGTCCATCAGTCTCAATGCCGCCCGGGCGTTTATCGAAGCCCATTTCGACGAGCCGGTGACGCTCGCGCAACTCGCCGCGCTGTCCGCGCTCAGCGTGTCGCGCTTCGCGACGGTGTTTCGTCAGCAGTATGGTTCGTCACCGTATCGCTATCTGTGCGGGCTGCGGATTCAGCGGGCGCAGACTCTGTTGCTCGAAGGTGTGCCGGGATCGGTCGTTGCCACGGAGGTGGGATTCTTCGATCAAAGCCACTTTGGCCGGCATTTCAAACGATGCTGCGGGATGACGCCCAGCATGTTCATCGCGCGCGCCGGTGCGAACGCGGCAAAACACGGCGGCGTCGTTCAGACTACTGCGCCGCGTTCAGCTTCCGCCATAACGTCGTCTTGCTGATGCCGAGTGCCTGGCAAACCGCATCGCGATCGCCATCGCAGGCGGCGAGGGCGGCGCGGATTTCGTCTGCTTCCACGTGACGGCTGCGCTCGCGTAACGTTAGCGCTGCTTTCTTCGTGCGCGCTTGGGGCAGCTCGAAGATTTCAGGCGCGACGGTGCGCAGTACCTCGCGCGTGAAGAGGGTTTCTGCTGCGCCGTTTGAGTCAGTGCCCGTGCCCACGTCCGCATCTGCCAGTTCAACCGCAATCCGTTCAATCACGTTCTGTAGTTCACGCACGTTGCCCGGCCAGGTGTAGCGCTTTAACGGCTCACTGAGACTAGCGAGGACGCGTCTCGCCGCATCCGCATGGGGCAGGCGAGCCGCCAGTCTCGGCTCACGCGACGCCGCCTGCAGCAACAATTCGACCGCGAGCGGCAGCAGATCGGTTGGCCGCTCGCGCAGCGGCGGCAGCGCGATGCTCAGAATGTTGAGCCGGTAGTAAAGGTCCGCGCGAAAACTGCCCGCCTCGATCCCTTCAGTCAACGCGCGATGCGTTGCCGCGACGACCCGGATGTCCACTCGCGTCGGCTCAGTCGAACCCAGCCGCACGACTTCACGTTCCTGCAGCACACGCAATAACCGACTCTGCAACGACAGCGGCATCTCGGCGATTTCATCGAGAAACAGCGTCCCGCGGTGCGCCACCTCGATCAGCCCCGCCTTGCCGCCTTTGCGTGCACCGGTGAACGCGCCTTCCTCATAACCGAACAACTCGCTCTCGAGCAACGCCTCAGGAAACGCGCCGCAATTGATGGCGACGAAGGCGAAGTCGCGCCGCGCGCTCAACTGATGCATGCTCTGCGCGACCATCTCCTTGCCGGTGCCGCTTTCGCCGAGAATCAGCACGGTGGCGTCCGATTTCGCGTAGCGCTGCACGAGCGTGCGGACCCGTTCGATCGAATCGGATACGCCGACGATATCGCCAAGCTGATAACGCGCGCTGAACTGCTGCACGCGCTGGCGCGAGCGCAACGTGCGGTCGAGCCGTTCGACCGCGCGCGATTCCTGAAACGTCAGCACGGTGCCTGCCGCCGAGCTGCTGCTCGCGAGCGGCCCGCGATGTACGACGTAGCTCGCGCCACGTACCGTGCAGAACGTGTCGCCGTCTGAGTCCGGCAAGCTGCCGGCGAGATCCGGCGCGAGCTCGAGCAGCGCCCGGCCCACTGCCTGTGCCGCATCGATGCCGAGCACGCTGGCAAGGCGCTGGTTCATCGCTTCGACGCGCCCTTGCGCATCGAGCGCGACGACGCCGTCGCGCAGATGCTGCAGCAGATTGTCGAGCCGTTGACGCCGAACTGTTTCGCGGCGAGTGGCCTGTGCGACTTCGAGTGCGGTATCGAACGCGGCGCGTACCGAGGCGCGTGAGTACAGAAACACCGCGCCCATGCCGGCGTTCGCCGCGAGGTCGGCAATGAGCCCCGGGCCGACCACGGCCTGGATGCCGCGATCGCGCAGATCGAGAACGACACTCTCCGCATCCTGCGCCGACTGATACGACGCAAATGTCACATCGATGCCGTACGCGGCGATGAAGCGCCGCACTTCGTCTGGCGTGTCGCCGTGCGTGACGAGTGCGACCCTGGCGCCGTCGCGCCGCGCTCGCGCAAGCGCGTGCATCACGTCGAAGCCGGTTGGGCCGATCAGCACGACCGGTACGCTGACACGCGTTTTCAGATACGCGCCGTTGGAGCCGCCGGCAATCACGACATCCGGACGCCCGGCACCGACCGCGTCGATCTCATGCACGGCGTCTTCGAAGCCATGCGAGACGATGCGCAGATCGGCGCGTTCGACGTACTCGCCGGCAATGTCGAAGAACAGATCACGCAGACGGCTGATGCTGACGGCCCAGATGCGAGGGCGCTGCGCGGGGTCGAAGGGGGGCGTGCTCACGGCGGGGGCTCGTTGTCTGGAGAGAGAGGCGGGAAGGACGAGAGGTTCGCCTATTATGCACCTGTCGTTTTCGAATTTGAAATCTTCGATTTCACTTATGAAATCAGGCGGCGAGGTGGCCAGGACATGATTTTTTGTTAAATCAGGCACTTAGCGGCGTGCGTTCCGCATGGCCCATTCTTTGCGTTATAGCCTCCGTTTTCACCGGTTACCGCATCGAAACCCTGAAAGACAAGCTCGGCGCGCTGATTGCCGCACGAACGCAACCCCGCAGTTGGAGACGAAATGATGAGTGAAGCCGATAACAGCACGCCGAACGCAGGCGCCTTCAAACCGAAGAAATCCGTCGCCCTGTCCGGCGTGACGGCTGGCAACACTGCCCTTTGCACGGTCGGCAAGACCGGCAACGATCTGCATTACCGCGGCTACGACATTCTCGACATCGCCGGTGCATGCGAATTTGAAGAAATCGCGTATCTGCTGGTCCACGAAAAGCTGCCGACGCAGGCCGAACTGACCGCCTACAAGACGAAGCTCAAGGCGCTGCGCGGTTTGCCCGCGAACGTCAAAGCCGCGCTGGAATGGATTCCGGCCGCCGCGCACCCGATGGATGTGATGCGCACTGGCGTGTCGGTGCTCGGCACCGTGCTGCCTGAGAAAGACGACCACAACCTGCCGGGCGCACGCGACATCGCCGACAAGCTGATGGCATCGCTCGGTTCGATGCTGCTGTACTGGTACCACTACTCGCACAACGGCAAGCGCATCGAAGTCGAAACCGATGACG
>CABFVV010000041.1_pt1 | contig 85020 bp, 79 predicted proteins | sample 8864751 | NCBI WGS metagenome assembly CABFVV01 (sample SAMEA5735770, study PRJEB23740) | soil metagenome | biome: forest; feature: forest soil; material: soil | place: USA | collected 2013-10-13 | depth 0.1 m | reverse complement strand
ACCAGCGCACTGGTCGCAAGCACTATCGATCCGAACTGCAGCGTGCGCAGCGTGGCGCCGTTTAGAAGCTTCATCGCCTATCTCCAAAGAAAGTCATTCACAATTGACCGGCACCAGCGCCCGTCCGTCGCTTACACCCTGCAAACCGTTTCCGCAGACGCCATGTGAAAGCGCAGCGCCCGTCGATACAGCCGGTACACCCGCTTGCGGCTTCGGCTTCGTTTCGCCACTACCGGGGCGCCCATAACGCAGGTACGCATCACGCATCCGGTAAAGCTGGGTCGAGAAGTACTCGCCGCTAAAGCGGCCCTGATTCAGCAGGAACTGCTGCGTGCTGTACGGGAAGGTCATGTTCTCCGCTCCATTGGCCGACAGATAATTCGTCGATCCCACCCGCGTGCGGAAATCAAGCCCGAACTGTTCCGAGCCATAAACCTGACTGATCCCCGGCTTCATGCCCTGGCGCAACGTCAGCGGGAAGCTGATTGCTGCGCCCACAAACGTGCCCTGCCCGCTATGTTCGCCGTGCACGCTCACCGAAACGTCGTCGAACCAGCGCGTCAGCGTCGCGACCGGTCCCTTGTCTCCACCCACAAAACGCGCCACGCCCGCTTCGATCCACAGCTTCCAGGACGGCTGCACCCAGCGGTAAGTCAGCTCGGCATTCTTCACACCCGGCAATTCGTCATGGCCCGGCTCATGGTGCAAATAGGCAAGCCGCAAGCGGATCAGGTCAGGACGGCCCGGCACGAAGACCGTTGTTTCGTTTTGCACACCCACGTACGAGTAATCGAACTTGCCGACCGATGCCACGTTGAACACTTGCGGAATGATCCAGAAGCTTTGTGCCAATGCGACCGCGTTCAGGCCGCCGCGCAGGCGGTAATTGCTGAACACACGGCCTTCGTCCATGTTCTTCGTGTTGTAGATCGGCGCGATATAACTCGCGTACAACTCCGCGCCGCGCCACAACGGCACGAACCCTTCAATGTTGGCGCCGAGCGAAATGTCGAAGTTGCCGTACTCGGTGCCGTACAGGTAACTGACGATCGGTTCGATCTGAATCCGCGTCAGCCCATGCGTATGCTCGTTGCCATGCCATGCGATCGAATCCGCGTCGTAAGTCGGACGCGTGCGCATCGTCATTGACGCGCTTGCGGCCGTCGGCGCACCGCCCGCAACGAACTGCGCAAACGCATCGCGATCGACAATGACTTCGCCTAACGGCTCATTGGCCTTCTTGATCACCACGTGAATCTTGTCCGTCCCGTGCGGCGCATTCACGCTTGCCACGCCAAGCGCAATGCCGAGCGCGTCGGCTTCGTTCTGGTTGTAGCGGTGGTTCTCGTACTCAACAACCAGATCGCGACCGCTCATCCCGACACGCACACGCTCGAGGCCGGCGGCAAAGAGTTGCGCGGCGATTTCATCGAGCGCGGAGGTGTCCAGCGCCTCTGGAATAGCGGGAGACTGCGCGTCCGACGATTTGGCCGTCACATCACTCAGCATCACAGACGCATACGACTGCAGCGGTGGCACATACGTAATCGGTGCCGCAGCCAGCGCATTGTTGTTGACTGTGGCGGCACGCATATCCACCGGTTGCAGGCTGGCGAGACGGATGGGACCGTCATCGTTGGCATCCGCAGTCTGCGCGACCGGCACCTGCGGGCCCTCGCACAAACCGTCTGCACACCGCGCACTGCTAAAGCGTTTGCCCAGCGGAATCTGAATGCCCACCGAGAACGACGTCCGCGGCGACACACCGTCCGTCGAGCGGATCGAACGCATGAACGTGCCGATCACGTTCGCATCGGCGAGCCAGCTAATCCGCGGAGACTGATAGCGCACGCCGGCGTAAGGCGTCTTCGAATCGTCTTCTGCAAGCAGCGACAAGCCCGTGTTCCACAGCGAGACCTGCGCGCCGCCGAACAAACCATCGAGGCGATCGCCCTGGCCGTAACCGGCGGTCAACGTCACCGGTCCAAATGCTTGCGACACCACGCCGTACTTCGAACGGAAGAAATGCGTCTGGCCGCCAATGTCGGTCACACCGAACGCAATGCTCGGCTGATACTTGAAGAACTTCGGTACTTCGAGCTTGACATCACCCATCAGGTGACGAAACAGGAAGTGGTCGGCGCCGCTGAATGGCGCGTGGACATCAGCCGGGTAATTGGCGAGTCCGCCGGAGAACTCCACATAAGGCAGCAACCCCACCGCGCCCCAATACATTTGCGCGCCCGTCGCTTTCTTCCCGTAGCGCGGATCGATGTAGTTGTTGTACTGCGCCTCCACCATCCCTTCGGGCAGTGCAAACGCATACGGAATGACCAAACCGCCCGCCTGCCCGAGTGCATTGAGCGCAGGGTCGGCCGCGTGCGCCGAAGCGGAAAACGCTAAGGCTGCAGCAAGCGTCAACGCGCTCGGCGCCGATCGGGGTTGTTGTCCGCGTAATTTCATGGCCATGTGTTTTTTATTGTGTGCAGGTGTCAGTACGCGTTGCTATGAACCAGACCCTTCGCTATCGTCGCCGCAACAATCCGCATGTCGAGCCCGAACGACCAATTGCGCAGGTAATACAGATCGTGTTCGACGCGTCCTTGCATCTTTTCGATCCGGTCTGTCTCCCCTCTGAATCCGTTGATCTGTGCCCATCCTGTGATCCCCGGCTTTATCCGGTACCGATGGATGTAGCCGTTCACCACTTTCTGATAAAGCTCGTCGTGTTCAATCGCATGAGGCCGCGGCCCCACTACCGACATATCGCCGCGCAGTACATTGAAGAACTGCGGCAACTCATCCAGGCTAGTACGTCTGAGAAACGCACCCACTCGCGTAATACGCGGATCCCCTCGCGTGGCCTGTTTCACCACGCCCGTTTCTACGGCGTGAGGACGCATCGAGCGAAACTTATAGATCTTGAAGATGCGTCCATCCGCACCCTTGCGCTTCTGCGTGAAGAACACGGGTCCACGCGAAGACAGCTTGACGGCAATCGCAATCGCGATCAGCACCGGGGCAAGCGCAACCAGCGCGCAAGCGGCGAACGCGCGATCGAAAATCTCTTTCTTCACCAAGGCGCGAGCCGGCACCGGCGATGCAACCAGGTTGATCGCAGGCATTCCGATCAGATCGATCATGCCGCTATCGAACAGCGCAACGCTGCGCATATCAGGTACAAAGCGCACGTTCACGAGGTCGTCGCGAAACTCAGCCACAAAGCGCGACAGCGTGCGTTCCTCGGAAAGCGGTAACGCAAGCCACAACTCCTGCACATCGTTGGATCTCACGTAGGCGGCGAACTTGGTGATGTCGTCGTACACCGGCACACCTGAACCTATCGTCCCCATCACCGGCCGCACATCAAAGGCCGCCACTGCACGAAATCCACTAGTCGTCGAGCCCTCAATATTGCGCACGACCTGGTGGCAATGCGACCCGCATCCCACCACCGCAACCCGGCGGAGATTCATCCCCGCGTGCCGGACGCGTGCAAGCACGGCGCGCACAGCGAGACGCGACCCAATCAGCGCACCGCCCGTCATTGCCATCCAATAGGCAAACCAGAGGCGCGAGATGAAATCCGTACGATGCAGCGAGAACATCAGTGCGAGACCACAGCCTTGAACCACGAACCACGCTAGCGATACCTGACCGGCCATGCGCAGCATTGCCCGTCCACGCCATGAGCCGTACACGCCGAATGCGGGGAACAGAACCAACGTAAACGCCGCAGCAAACGCAACGAAGGCGGTATCGATACGGCTTTGCATGAGATCTTCAAATCGCACTTGCGAAGCGGCCACCGCCCCGGCGACGACGAGCATCACGTCGAGCAAGCGCGCGATCAGGCTTTGCAACCCCGGTATCGTTCTTCTTTGCTGCGCAAAATTCGCCGTATCCATTTTTATCCCCCACGCTGGTCTCTCGCGCCAAACGTTCTTGTCGAGCTGCTCAACTTGTGTTCGCTTCAACAGCTCATGTCGCTCGTACTTCCACCACCACGCTCTTCGCAACAACACCACCCCGGCACGCGAAGAAGCGCGCAATGCAAAACAACCTGGATGTCACTCATCCAGCGCGAAACCAAGCGACTGGACGTTCCTGAACAACGATGGGGGATTGACTACCGGCCATTCGCACCCGTCCAACCTGGGTACTCAGGCAAAACGCCGCCACGATGAATCCGAACAAAAGATCACACCGCTTGTGCGTTGAGGAAACCGACCTGATAACCCCCGACCAGGCCAGTCGTTGATTCGAACTTCACCAACACTTACTGCTTGTCTTGTCAGTCTTGTGCACCGCACACCCTATAAAGCAGCAAGCATGCCAATCTTTAAATTTCTTTCACAATTGGTCCGGGCAAATTGGGCAAGCGCTTGTTAGATATAAGTTTTCGTCCGAGCCCGTCGTTCGGAAAACAAGTGAAAAAAGACGCGGAATCGTGTGCGGTAACGCGCCCGTTACGTAACACCGCCCGTAACGGTCTCGATCGATTGGGGGACGTCAGTGGGAAGTTGCGAAGCGCGGTAAATGTCTGAGGAAAGGAGAGCAGAGAGGGGTTCTTGTGCAGCGCGAGCAGCGCTCCAGATGTAAGTCGAATCGTCTCGACGGTCGATTCATCAGAGCACCACGCGTCGATACGGTCGCGAGCAGTCACCGGTCGTTTTAAACAATTCGCGTCAAGATTTCTACTTTGGGCACATGGTTTGCTCACCCCAAGGCATCGATACTGCCTTTTCGCAAGCTCGCCTAAACCGCGTGCTCCATGGCTGTCGTGACAGGCGGGTCCTGTGAACCTAAGCGGAGGTTATTAATATGTTGGGAACCATTCTTCTGATTGTGCTGATCCTTATCCTCATCGGTGCGTTTCCGACGTGGCCGCATAGCCGTTCATGGGGTTACGCACCGACCGGTGGTATTGGCATCGTGTTGATCATTGTGATCGTGTTGCTCGTCGCCGGCGTGATATAGCCGAATTGAAGTAGTCAGGTCAGCAGTAAAACTGAACGGGCACGCCGGATGCTGAGTCACCATCGTATTCAACCGTTGATACGAAAGGAGATCACATCATGCCTTACCTACTTGGCTGGCTTCTCGGCGTCCCGTTGATCGTACTGGTCATCCTGTACCTCATTTTCCACTAATCCTTTGCAACATAAGCAGTTCACCTGAAGATCAATCCGCGCGGCCCTGCCTGTCCCGGCGGCCGCGCGCCTCCCGAGACGTTCGCACCCTGCGTGTCACCCTCCTCCCGTCAGCGCAAAAATCACGCGTCGACATACCTGCCTTTTCACTTGCGCTGTATAAAACGGTGCGTAAAACTAGGCCTATTAGCCCGCGCAAAATGCCATATCTGCATACGCACGCACACGCTGCGTACGAGCAAGGAGGGACCGATGGCAAACAACGAATACACGCTGTCACACCAGGACGTGGTGAAGGCAGTGATCATTCATCAGAACATTCATGAGGGCTTCTGGACGCTGAACATCAATTTCAACGTCGCTGCCACTCATGGTCCGCTCGTGCCGGACCCCTGCCTCGCCGTAACGATCAAGGGCATCGGTATCATGCGGGCCTCGCCTGCCGATCCACTTGCCGTCGACGCCACCCTCGTCAATCCGACGGCGCCTGAACCTGTTGTGAGCGCTGTGCATATAGCGGCCGCCGTCAATGGCGCGCACGAAGGCGGCATGCAGTTCTGTCGCGACGTGTATCGCAATGTCGCCGTACAAAGTGCGACCAGAGCGCCGACCAAGACAAGCTGAAGAGCGGGAGAAGTTGTTGATTTGCCGGCGTTGCGCGTCGCCGCCGCGGCACTCGAAGATCGTTCAAGGAACGCGTACGGACGGTTGGTGTCGGCAAGAATTCAGTTAAGAAAATGCACCATGCCCGGCGAGCGCGTCTTCCGGCGCGGGTAACACCGGAATCCGCCCGCGTGCTGCTTTTCCTGTGAAGGCAGCGAGACACCGGATGGCAGCTTGTGGCCGCGCAAGACCGCAGGCCCGAGGCCGGCGACCCGGACGGTTGTCCCGGGCATGAATGCACCCTGAAAATATACCCGGACGCAGGCTGGATATGCTTCCTAAAGCGATACGCCCACCCGCCTGACGCAGGACGATCTTCCTTTAAAATGGCATTTATCTGAATAAACTTCCGAGAATGCCATGACCACCCGAAATCGCCCACTGGACAACCAGGATCGGAAGATCATGCGCGAGTTGCAGAAGAACGCGCGCCTGAGCAACGCCGAACTCGCCGAACTGGTCGGCATGTCGACCACGGCGTGCTGGAATCGCACGCGTCAGTTGGAGACGGAGGGGTACATCCGCGGCTACGTCGCGTTGCTCGATCAGCAGAAGCTCGGCTTCGCCGACGTGGTGCTGCTCGAAGTCACGCTCGACCGTCACGACGACGACGCCCTCGCCCGCTTCGGCGCCGAACTGGCGACGTTGACTGAGGTGCTGGAGGCGTATCTGGTGTCAGGCGATTACGACTACCTGGTCAAAGTGGCAGTCGACGGGACGGCCGGCTACGAGCGGTTTCTGCGCGAGAAGCTCTATAAGATCGCGGGCATTCGCCATAGCCGCTCGATGTTTGCCCTCCGCTGCATGAAGAGCATTCCGTCGATTGCGATCTAGTTCGGTTTGCGGAAGAAACAGCATAGAAGCGCCGCGCAGTCCGCTGTGGACCGCCACGCGATCGCTGCCTCCACAGCATTCGCGCGGCCCGGCGCTTCCAGACATCACGTTGCGCCATTCAGTGCTTATGGTGCAGCCAGTCCTTGATCGGATGCGTGTGCAGCCAGCGGGCGACCGGTCGGTCGTTGTGTTCCCGCCTGTAACGTATCGCGGTAAATATCACGATGCATAGCACCACCGCGATTCCCACTACAAAACTGGTCATCGACTCGGTCATGGCAACCTCCTTTGAGGTCAGAACCATGCCTGTATTTTAGGTGACCAGAGAAATAGCGACTGCCGTTCTCATTCGTCTGCGGAGACCGCGACTCGTCGCAGCACGGTCATCGGACCGAGCCTGTTGATGACTTCCATCTGGGCTGCGTCTCGCACGAAGAGCGATCCCGCGAACCCCAGCGCATTCACTGAAATTCCCTCGACACATTCCGAAGACCTTGGCACGAGCAGCATCCATCGAGGGGCGACAAGCAGGTTGTACGGTGCCGACTGATGAAGTTCTCCGTTCGCCTCAACCGCTTGCAGGCCAACCGCTTCGAGCAACGTGTGGTAGCAATCGAAAGCGGCGTGTGCGGCGTGCCTTGAGGCGGCAGGCGCCAGTTCCAGATGGGCGAACGCGTGCCTGAAATCCAGACCGGGTACCTTGCGAATCGGACCGTCCATGCACGCGGATGCAAGGACGGACTCGATAGGGAGCGGCGGGCCTGATTCTCCAAGCGGCAGCGGCACGATCTGCAGATGCTTGTGGAGTTGACTCGCGCCGGCCTCCACGCCGCCGTTATAGAAACCCAGACCATCGAACTCAGCCATGCACTCGACCAATGCAGCAAAGTCCGTCAGATCGAGCAGCGTGTCCTGCGACTTGAAGCTGCGGGTGACGATCAGGAGATGATGGTCGATGACATTAAACTTGTTGAGCAAGGCGACGTGAGTGTCCGAGATATCGGCCACAAAGAGGTCCGGGTCATAAGGCAGGAACGGATTGAACGCACTGCGCGCCCCGGCGTTGGGCTTAGGCGCTTGTCGGGCTTCCTCCTTGCGAGTGAGGCTTGAGACCTCGCGGACCAGGAAGCGTACGCCACCTTCTTCGATCAGCGTCTGGGTTGTCTCGATCGGTCGCAGCGCACCACGACGCAGCGCATGCTCAGTCTGGCGCAGGATGGCCGGCCACAGGGTGTCGGGCTGGAGATGTAGGTGCTCCATGGATCACGTCAACCGGCGTGCATCTCGCGAACGCGCACGTCGCGGAATAAGCGTAACCACACCTACGCTTTGTAACCAATCGCGCGTAACAGGTCCTTGCGCCATTGAACGTCCTCCTCGTTTTCCACGCCGAGCGGCGGGAACCCGTCGACCACACCCAGGATACCGCGCCCCTGATCTGTCTCGGCAACCAGAATCTGCGTTGGATTCGCCGTCGCACAGAAGATCCGGCATACCTCCGGCACAGCCTTTATCGCGTTCAGCACATTGACCGGGAAAAAGCCATCGCCCAAAAAGATCAGGAAGCTATGGCCGGCCGCGATGGTCATGGCATTCCGGCACGCCAACTCGATCAGTTCGGCGTCGGTGCCGGACCGGCGCACGAGGCGTTTGCCCGATGCTTCACAAAAGGCCAAACCAAACTTGATACCCGGAACGGTACCCACCAGTGCCTCGTGCAGATCCTCGACAGACTTGATGAAGTGGCTTTGCCCCAGGATGAAGTTCGTCGCCTCGGGTTTGTCGATTGTTACCGTAAGCATTTGCATATCGGACCTCGCTCTGTGGCGTCAGGAACACCGGGGGAAGGTTGCTTTTGTCAGCGAATGTCAGCTCGTCAAGTTTCGCCAGACAGCGGATGCCTTCCACAATCAAGCCTAGTACGAACCAGCCGCCAGCGGAAGCGCGGGTCGCGGGTGGCGTCGTAGACCGGCGCGCACTGGCTGCGATGAGGCGTATGTCTGCGCATTTGCTGCACTAGAATTAATTTTCAGACTACCGGAAAGCGCCGGCGAGCCGTAGCTGGCCAGCGCAGGTGGAATTCGTGTTGGAGAAGCGCAATGCCGACGTACCAATATCGTTGCGAGAAATGTGGCGAGTTGTTCGAACACGCTGAACATCTCGCGGAACATGAGATCGCCCATCCGGTTTGCCCGAAATGCGGAAGCGAGGCGTGTCAGCACGTACCGACACCATTTGTCGCCAAGACGTCGAGAAAGAGCTGAGATCTGCTCCTTGAGCCCCCGCCAACGCTGGATGATTTTCGTCGCAAGCACAGGCGGCGCGCTCGAGGTATTCGATTTCGCCGTCTATGGTTTTTTCGCACAAAGCATTGGCCGCGAATTCTTCCCGGCACGAATGGGCGTGCCCGCAGAGACACTGTCGTTCGCGGTCCTGGCGGCCGGTTCCATGTCGAGGCTCGTGGGCGGCATCTTTCTCGGCCGGCTGGGCGACAAGTACGGCAGGCGCATTGTTTTCGCCTCGTCGGCGATGGTCGCTGCTGTGTCGACTTTGCTCATCGCAATACTTCCTTCATACGAATCACTGGGCGTTGCCGCGCCAATGCTCCTGGTTCTGCTACGAATCACACAGGGTTTGTGCCTGGGCGGTGAATTGCCGGGAGCAGTTATCTATGCCGTTGAAACAGCACACGCGAAACCCGGGATCTTATGCGGCATGGTGTTTCTCGCTGTCAATATTGCGCTGATGCTTGCCATCAGCATCAATCTCGGCGTGCAGGTGATTTTCACTTCGGATCAGGTCCGCGCATTCGGATGGCGGATCGGCTTTCTGGTTGGCGGTCTTCTAGGTCTGCTGAGTTTCGTTGTGCGGCGCACGTTGGCGGAAACCGATGAATATGCGGGGAGAGTGAGCGCCCGGCACCGGGAGCCGCTTGCTGTACTGTTCCGCAAGCATGCCGCGTCCGTGCTGACGGGCGTCGCTGCGGCGTCACTGGTGGGGGCGTCCAGTGGTCTCTTCGTGGCGCACATGCCAGCCTATCTTCAGACGCTGCACTATGACCCGCGGAAGATTGCGAGCGCCCAGACCCTGTATGTAACCGCCATCTCGGGCTGCATCCTAGTCACAGCGTACTTAGGCGATCTGCTGTCGCGACGTTACGTCTTCATGTCGGGGGCCGTACTGTCAGCGCTGTTCGCCCCTTTCTTTTACGTTGCGGTGACGCGTCATCAGGCCAGCTTGCCCCTGCTGTTTCTGATGGCCGGTGTCGTCGCCTCGTGTGCAAATGGAACCTACGCGTGTGCGATTGCGGAGATGTTTCCCGTCGACGTGCGATTCAGCGGCCTCGCCACCACTATGAATGTCGGTCTGGCTGCGCCGATGGCAATAGCGCCGCTCGCCGCAAGCATTCTTGCATCCACAACGAACTGGACATTTGCACCCGCGCTTGTCATGGTGCTTTGCGCGACATTCGCATTCGTTGCGTCGTTCCGAATGAAGCGTCACCGCCAGGAGGCCATAGGCGTCAAAATGGGCAATGAGTCGCTGTTGCAGGAGCGCAAATGAATCCTCAGGAGTTCGTCAGGATTGGCGACACCGAACTCGATATCCAGCGCTACGAATTGCGTCGGGCTGGACAGCAGATCCCTCTCGAACGCCTGCCGATGGAGTTGCTGATCCTGATGGCGTCCCGCGACGGACAACTCGTGACGCGCGCAGACATCGTCAGGGCGCTATGGGGAGGTAACGCTTTTCGCGAAACGGACAACAGCATTAATACAGCAATTAGAAAAATCCGGATTGCGCTAGACGAAAATCCCGATCACCCATTGCATCTGACAACAGTCAAGGGGAAGGGGTATCGCCTGAACGGCACGCGGACGTTGTCCGAAGAGCCTTTGCATATTCCCGCGGAAGCGGTCCGCGTGCTGGTGCTGCCCTTCGAAAACAAGACCGGCGATTCAAGCGAAGACAGTCTCTGCGACGCGCTCGCGGACGAGACCTCCGCCAACATCGGGGTGCTCAATCCCGAGCAGATTCTCGTCATTGCCAGGACAACGGCCGCCCGCTACCGGCGGGTAAATAAGAGCATCGCGGAAATCGCGCACGAGCTGTCAGTCGACTATGTGCTCGAAGGTTCGCTGACACGGGACGGAGGAAGGGTTCGCATCCTGGCGCACCTGATCCGCTGCGTCGATCAGGTGCAGATCTGGAGCCGTGCGCATGAACCGATGACACGGGGCGCACTGGATATCCAGAAAGAGGTCGGAACCGCCCTTGCTCAGGAGGTCTCGCCGGCGCTCGCGCAACAGCAGCAACACATGCTCGCAAGGCGTCTGCCGGTCGATCCGATGGCGCACGATGCCTACCTGCGTGGCCGATACTACTGGACCCGGCGCGTTCATTTCGATGCGGGGTTCGCCGCACATCATGCGTTAAACGACGAGGACTTCATTCGCGCGCGGAACTACTTCGAAAGTGCTGTCGATCGGGACCCGACCTACGCGCTCGGCTACGTCGGCTTGTCGAATATCTTCGGCTCGACCGCCACGCATGGGTTCTACGCGCCGTCGCAGGGTTACCCCAAAGCGCGCGAATCGGCACTTCGCGCTCTGGAACTCGACGCAAATCTTCCGGAGGCTCACCAGGCGCTTGCCGGTGTGCACTACTTCTACGACTGGGACTGGCTCCGTGCGGAAGCCGAGTTTCTGAAGGCATTGCGGCTCAACCCGAGCCATGCGGAAACCAGCCGCCTGTACGGACGGCTTCTACTGGTGCTCGGGCGAGAAGCGGAGGGAAGAGCGCAGTTCGAACTCGCCGAAAGTGTGGACCCACTGGGGTTCGAAGGTTCGCGCGTGTTCGGTCTAATACAGTCGGGCAGATACGAGGAGGTCATCCGCGAATATCTCGACACCGGGCACGGGAATAGATCGCCGTTGATCTACCAGTTGCTGGCTACTGCATTCGAAGTCCAGGGGCGGCACGAAGAGGCGATCGAAGCGACCGTCGATGCGTTGACACGGTGCAGCGAGTTCGCCCGGGCGGCGTCCATTCGGGCGATCTGGGACTCTGGTGGCTATCAGAAGGTTCTGCAGTGGTATCTGCAGGATTTACAGGCAAGGAGCCGAAAGCGCTATACATCGCCGCTCCTGTTTGCGGAATTGTACGCACGCCTCGCACAACCGGACGAAATGTTTCACTGGCTCGAGGCCGCGGTTGCCGAACGCTCGCCGCGATTGTGTGAACTGCGCACTAACCCATGGTTCCAGCACTATCGGTCGACGGGACGGTTCCGGAAAGTCGAAAAGCATGTTGGTTACTGATCGGGCGGTCGTGGCAAAGCCCGGAAGAAGCCTATGCATGCGGCTTGTCGACTTGGTACCGTTGGGCCTCCACTTGCACCGTCATACGTTGCGCGTATTACGCCCTTCGACGTGAAGGCCGGCGGGCGGCGCACGGCGCCGGTTCTTCATTGGCCGTGGTAGAGGTCGCCCCACAGGCGGCTTTGTTCTCCGCTTTGCCGTGAACGAATAAGGTCCTGGTAAACCTGTTGTCGCGTGAGCTTCGCTGCGGATCCTGATTCGCCTGCCGACGAGCTGGTTGTGCCGCCGACGTCCTGAGCGGCAGGTGGTGTTGCAGACTGCACCGGGTTGTCTTGCGCCCACGCTTGTCCAAAAATGAGGGCGACGGCGCACGTCGCCACGAGTCGAAGTGTTTTCATGTTGACTGACTCCAGCAAGGTAATGCGGACACGGTCAACAGACGAACAAACGGTTGGCCGCAATGGCGTTTCGAACGACTTCGCACGCGGCGTCTCGTTCGTAGCGCTTGCCTCATGTTGCGGTCGGACTACCGAAATCACTATCGAGGCAATCTGAAGAAATCGTTAACTTGCACGAGCCCGCGCACACCCGAGGCGGTAGGAGCGAAGCGTACGGGCGAAGCGCAGTCGTAAGCATCCGCTGACGACATAGTAAACTGCGTCAATCAGGAAGTGATCCTTGTCCGGCACGGCTGGCCGCGCCGGATATCGCATGTGAACGCAACAGCACAAGGACCTCATGAGTCGTCTCGTCGTCGTTTCAAATCGCACTGCCGACCCTCGCAAGCCTGCAGCCGGCGGACTCGCCGTAGCTGTACGCGAAAGCCTGCAACAAACTGGCGGGCTCTGGTTCGGCTGGAGCGGCAAGATCCGGGAAGCCGCGGATGGCGCGCAATCCGGCCACGGGGAAGTTCATGTCCAAACGGCCGGCAACGTCACGCTTGCGACGCTTGATCTGAGCCGCGAGGATCACGACACGTATTACCTCGGTTACTCCAACGATGTCCTATGGCCGGTATTCCACTACCGGCTGGACCTGGCCAATTTCGACACGCGATTCGCAGCGGGCTATCGCAGGGTCAACCAGTTATTCGCGCAAAAACTGCTGCCGCTCCTGAAGCCGGACGATCTCATCTGGGTTCACGATTACCAACTGATCCCGCTCGCAGCCGAATTGCGCGCCATGGGATGCACCAACCGCATTGGCTTCTTCCTGCATATTCCGATGCCGCCGCCGCTGATCATGGCAGCGATTCCGGAACACGAATGGCTGATGCGCTCGCTCTTTGCATACGATCTGGTGGGCTTCCAGAGCGAAGCCGACCTGACGCATTTTTCTCACTACGTCGAATCGGAAGCGCACGCGCAACGCTTGAGTCCGGATCGCCTTCGGGCATTCAATCGAACGCTGCGGGTCGGCGCCTATCCCATCGGCATCGACGTCGACGATTTCAAGCGTCTTGCCGACTCGAAGGAAGGCCGCGACATGTTCGTCCGGATGCGCGACGAGTATTCGCGGCGGCGTTTGCTGGTGGGCGTCGACCGGCTGGACTACTCGAAGGGGCTGCCGCAACGCGTCCATGCTTTCCGCGAACTGCTGACCTACTACCCGGAAAACCGCGATAGCGCGACGCTGATCCAGATCGCTTCCCCGAGCCGCGAGGACGTCGGTGCCTACGACGATCTGCGGCGTCAGATGGATAGCCTGTGCGGCGCGATCAACGGCGACTTTGGTGAACTGGACTGGATGCCGGTACGCTACATTCATCGGAACGTGGCCCGTAAGCGCCTGCCAGGTCTTTATCGCGCGAGTCGGGTGGCGCTCGTCACGCCCTTGCGGGACGGGATGAATCTGGTCGCAAAGGAATTCATCGCGGCGCAGGACGCTGCCGACCCGGGCATGCTGGTGCTTTCGCGTTTTGCCGGGGCCGCCGAGCAATTGAAGGAAGCGCTGCTGGTCAATCCCTACGACACGCAAGGCACGGCGCAGGCCATTCAGCGGGCACTAACCATGTCGCTTGACGAGCGGATCAACCGGCACGAAGCGCTTCTTAACCGCATCCGCAAGTTCGATGTGCACTGGTGGAGTTCGACGTTTCTGCAAGCGTTGGAAGACTGCGAGCCGAATGAAGTGGCGGCGAACGGCTTAGGCCGAACATCTGGCTGAACACCGGCGACTGCCAGACGCCAGATGTCGCGCCTGGCGGCCGCCTTCAACGCCTGTCGGGCAGCAGGATCCGCTCGTCCACCTGACGGATATCCGTGTGCCCGCAAAAGGCCATGGTGATGTCCAGCTCCTTCTGGATGATCTGCAGGCACCGGGTAACACCCTCCTCTCCCATTGCACCCAGCCCGTAGAGAAAGCTGCGGCCGATCAGCGTGCCTTTCGCGCCGAGCGCAACGGCTTTCAGCACGTCCTGTCCGCTGCGGATGCCGCCATCCATCCACACTTCGATGCGCGAGCCGACCTCGCGTGCGATCTCCGGGAGCGCCGAGATCGAAGAAGGCGCACCGTCGAGTTGACGGCCGCCGTGGTTGGAGACGATCAACGCGTCGGCGCCGCTGTCGGCGGCAAGGCGCGCATCTTCGACATCCATGATGCCTTTCAGAATGAGTTTGCCGCCCCACATCTTCTTGACCCACTCGACATCTGCCCAGCTCAGCGCCGGATCGAACTGCTCGGCGGTCCACGAACTCAGGGACGACAGATCGCCCACGCCCTTCGCATGACCGACGATGTTGCCGAAGGTGCGCCGCCGGGTGCCGAGCATGCCGAGGCACCAGCGCGGTTTGGTCGCGAGGTTGATGAGGTTCGCAGGGGTCAATTTGGGCGGCGCCGACAACCCGTTCTTGATGTCTTTGTGGCGTTGGCCGAGGATCTGCAGGTCCAGCGTCAGCATCAAGGCGCTGCACCGTGCCGCGCGAGCGCGCTCGATCAGCCGCATGATGAAATCGCGGTCGCGCATCATGTAAAGCTGGAACCAGAACGGTTGGGTGGTCTGGGCGGCCACGTCCTCGATCGAGCAGATGCTCATCGTGGACAAGGTGAACGGGACGCCGAACTTCTCCGCCGCGCGCGCCGCCAGGATTTCGCCGTCGGCATGCTGCATGCCGGTCAACCCCGTCGGTGCGAGCGCCACGGGCATGGCGGCCGCCTGACCGATCATTTCCGTGCGCGTGCTGCGGCCCGCCATGTTGACCGCCACGCGCTGGCGCAGCTTCAGGCGTTGGAAGTCGCTTTCATTGGCGCGGTAGGTACTTTCGGTCCACGAGCCACTGTCGGCGTAGTCGTAGAACATGCGCGGCACACGCCGCTCGGCAAGCACGCGTAAATCTTCGATGCAGGTGATGACAGGCACGGTTTCTCTCAGCGCAGGGAACAAGCGATGAGTGTACGTGCTTAAGACACTCGCCTGGAACTCCGGGAATACCTGGGGATCGTTCAGTCAGGCTCCGCGTAACGGCTTCTGGCAAGCCGCCAGCACCGCGCCGGCCGCGAGCAGCAACGCGGAATAGACCAGCCCACGTGCGAGACCCGCGCCATCCGAGACCCAGCCGATCACCATCGGCCCGACGATCTGTCCGAACGCGAACACGATCGTGAATGCGCTTATGCCCTTGCCCCAGTGGCTCGCCGGCAGATTGTGGCGCACGAAAGCCGTGGTCGACGCCACGGCCGAGAGAAACGTCGCGCCGAACAGCACGCCGGAGACAAACGCCACCCACGGTTGCGTGAACAACGCGGGCAACAGCGTCGCCACCGCGAGCAACGCGTTGAGTATGGCGAGCGCGTGGCCGCCGTGCATGCGGTCGAGCAGACTGGACCACAAGCGTGCCGAAACGACCGTCGCCACGCCTAGCAACAGGTAGAAGCCCGTCACCACCACCGCGCTCATGCCCGCATTGCGCAGCAGCGCGACGATGAACGTCATGTAGCCGATATAGCCGACGCCGAACAGTCCATAGCCCGCCAGTGCGGGGCTGAAACGCGGCCAACGTGGCGCGTCGGCGGCATCGGAAGCATGCGCGGTCGAGGAACCCATCGCGTGCACGCTTTCGATTTTTCTAGCGGCGCCGATGGCGATCGCGGAGAACACCGCGCACGCAACGGCCAGCGCGAACCACGCGAATTGCCAGCCATGCACGACGTTGAAAATCGTCAACGGCACCAGCACCGACGAAGCGACGATGCCCCACCCGGTCCCGCCGTAATACAAACCGAGCACGAGCCCTGCATCGTGCGGTCTCGCCGACGCAAGCCTCGCCGCCAGCACGCCGCCGCTGACGAAAACCGCCGCACTGCTCACGCCGGTGATCATGCGCAGCGCGAGTAGCGAATGCGTGTCGGCCAGCAAACCGCTGATGGCCATCAGAAGCGCAGTGGCCACGCAGCCCGCGCCGAACAATGCACCGGTCGACCAGCGGCGTGCGAGCCGTGGAAAAGCCAGCGCGCCCAGTAAATAGCCCAGCGCATTGGCGGTATTCATCGCGCCGGCTTGAGCGAAGCTCCAGCCGAGGTCGAGTTTCATCGACGGCAACAGCAATGCGTAAGCGAAGCGCGCGAGGCCCAATGCGATCGCGCTGCCTAAGGACAGGCCGGCAGCCAGCATCAAGGTGGGGAGGCGCTGCGCCGCTTCGGTGGGCGTGGCGGTCGATGCGGCGTCGAGAGATTTTGTCGGCATTGGCTAGCGTGGGTAGACAAGGATGCGGCAGGCTTGCTGCGGCATTTCGCCATCATATCTGGGGGCGCTCCCCCTCGGCTGACGGTTAGTTGCGGATCAGGCGCCCGACGCCCAGCTGCAAGGCCTTCTGGCCTCGCGCAGGCTATGCCAACCCCGATGCAGTGCCCTGTCCAATTCATTTTCTAAATGCGAATGATTTGCATTTACCTTGAAATTGGCTCATCATGACACCCATGACACCCGCCGACTCCGAAATCATGATCACGCTAGATATCAGCCGCCCAGAAACCGAAAGCAAACGCACAGCCGCCACCGCGACGCCCGACACCGCCGCCGGGTCCAAGGCGACGGCCGCACTTGAAGTGCTGCTGTCGCGCCAGTCCCAATGGCCGCTCACCGAACCGGGCCCGGCCGACGCCGAGCTCGATCTGATCTTCGATGCGGCCTTGCGCGCGCCCGATCACGGCAATCTGCGGCCGTGGCGCTTCGTCACGATCCGCGGCGACGCACGCGGCCAGCTCGGCGACGTGCTGGTCGACCTCGCTTGCGCCCGTTCGCCGGGCGAGCCGCGCTCCGCGCATGCGCATCGGCGGCAGAAGGCTTACGCGGCGCCACTTGTGATCGCGCTCGGCGCGGCGCTGTCGGCCCATCCGAAGATACCCGAGGTCGAGCAATTGCTGGCGGTCGGCGCAGCCACGATGAACATGCTGAATGCGATCCACGCGCTCGGCTACGGCGGCTTCTGGTCCACGGGACCGGACAGCTATGAAGCGCAATTGCACGACGCGTTGGGCTTCGCACCGAATGAGCGGCTGCTCGGCTTCCTGTTTGTCGGCACGTCGAAAAACTCGGACCAGGCAACGGCACGTCCGGCACGCAGCGAACATGTGCGCGAATGGCTACCGCCGCAGCCGGCCAAAAATTGAAGCAAGCACCTGGCGCACGCACCGCGTCACCGCCTATCCGTCGCGAGCGACAAGCGCTGGCCTGCGACGTGGCCTCCTCCGATCAGGCCGGCGCGACTCATTGGACCGTGTCCATTCAGGAGTCTCGATGAACTTCCGCTCTCAATACAGCAGCCGTCCTGAACTGGTCGACGATCACGTCACGGATTCCACCGACGCGCCCGATCGCACGGTCCTCAGCGCCGTGCGCACCTGGCTGCGGCCGGCATGTGAAACCGTGCGCGGCGGGGTGCACTGGCGCGACATCCTGATCGGCGTGGGCTTGCGACAAGACGGCATCGAACATTTCGATCTGCTGATGCGTTCGCTGATGCACGTGTCCTATCGTCCGCTCGACATGCGATGCCGCTGCGCCAGCGATCTCGGCAAGGACGAAGCCGTGATCCTGCAAACCATCGCGCTGCTGCAAAAGACGCATAGCGGCGCTGCATTGCGCATGCTGAGCGAATGGCTGCCGGCGCCGGCCGTCAGTGGCGTCTTGAAGCTGATCCGCTGGTTCGCCATCGATCTGCTCGACGCCGGTGTCGAACTCGACGTGCAAGCGCGCCGCGTCACCTATATGCATTGAGGACCCGAGCGTATGCCGTCGGAACTCGCTTATCTCGCGCCGTCGCGTGTGCGTGACAGCATCGACTCGCTCGGAACGAATAGCGCTAACGCCTTGCAGGCCGATCAACCTGCTCGACCGGTTCAACCTGCTCGGACCGCACACGCGATCGTCAGCGCGGCCGCGCCGCAATTCGTGTCCCATCCGCTAACGCGCCACTATCCGCACAGCGTCGCCGCGCCACGCGCGGGTGAGTTGCATCTGTGGCGGTTCCGCTGCGAATGGTTGCCGGTGCCGGTGCAGGAAGGCGAGACATGGCTGTCGAAGGGAGAGCGCGAACGCGCACGGCTTCACCCGAACGCGGCGCTACGCAAACGCTTTATCAGCGCACGCGTGGTGACTCGCTGGATAGTCGCGAATCTGTTCGACTGCGAGCCGCATGCGGTCGATCTGCAGGACGACGGCAACGAGAAGCTGCGCGCGCGACATCCGCACGACGGCCGCGGCATCACGATTGATATCGCGTACGCCGGCATCTGGATCGTGATCGGCATTGCGTCGACGACGCTTGGTCTGAGCGTCGCCGTACCCTCGCCGGGCGCCGCGCTTGACGACACGCGGGAAACCTCACGCCAACGCGTGCGTTATGGCAGCTTGTGCAATGCGTTGCGCTATGCGCCGGTCGATATCGATCTGGATCTGCTCTCGAGCGATGCCGCATCCTGTGCGTTCGATCTTGCCGAACATGGCCGCTGGCATGTGCTCGATCTGCCGATGTCGGGCAAGATTCGTGCGGCGGTTGCACTCGCCCAGCCCATCACGCAAGTGCATGCGGTTGGATGGCCGAAGGCGTTGGTGTTTGGCGAACGAAACGTTTAGCGAGTGAACGTTTTCGTCGACCACGCCACACATGCCGCATAGGCTTCAGGCGCCGCGATCCAGCGCGCGGCAACCTCGCGCATGTCATCCGGAATCACATTGCGTAGCGTCACCTCGGCGCTGTCACGCGGCAGCACCGTCAGATGCTGCAAGCCGCGCGTGATGCCCACGCCCGTCGTTTTGACGAGCGCTTCTTTGGCGACCCATGCGTCGTAAAACGCGGTGCGCTGTTCTTCAATATCGAGGTTGTCGATCCACACCGCCTCGCTTGCGTCGAGCGTCAATGTCGCGATCGAATGCCAATCGAAGCTGTCGCTGCGATGTTCGATATCGACGCCGACACGCCGCTTAGGCGACATCGCGATGAGCCCATGCGAGCCTGCATGCGATACGTTGAAGTCGAGCGCGTTGGAATCGGCTAGATGCGGGCGATGGTTTTCGTCGAGTTCGAACCGGACGGTGTGTGCCGCGATGCCGAGACATTGCGCGAGTTGCTCGCGCAGCGCCACGCGCACGGACGCGAAACGCAGCGCGTCTTCGTGGCGGAGAAATTTGCCGGCTCGCGCGCGTTCGTCGTCGCTGAGCGCGGCGAAGGCGGCATCCTCCAACGACGCGTCGAAAGCGAAATCGATTCGCCACAATGAGACGTCGGACGGGCCGTCGTGCGGTAAGGGAACAGGTTCAACGGAATGCATTGCAGGTTCGGGCCTCACTCCTAAGAGTCGCAAGGACTATGCGTGACTCTACCCGATATGACGTCCGAACCCCTTCGATCTTTAGATCCGCTTCGCTTCCTTCGGCACGCCAATCAGCAACGCCACGCCGCTGACGAACAATAGCGCGGTCAGTACATACAACGCATTGTCCATGCTGCCCGTGTGCGTCTTGATCAGACCGATCACCCACGGGCTGACAATCCCGCTCGTAATGCCGATGCTGCTGATCAACGCAATGCCGGCCGGCGCTGCAGTGCCGGACAGATAGCCCGATGGCACGGTCCAGAAAATCGGCAACGCGGCGAAGATCAGCACGGCCGCCAGCGAGAGAATCGCGAGCATCGCCGGGAAGCTGCTCAAATGCAGCGTTAGCAGAGAAAGCGCGACCCCACCGCCGATCGTGCACACCGCAAAGTGCCGGCGTCGTTCTCCACGACGATCCGAATTCCGCGCGATCAGAATCAGGCCTACTGCGCCGACCGCATTCGGAATCACGGTGTACAGGCTGATCGCCAGCACATCGTGAACGCCGAAGTCGCGAATCATCAGCGGCATCCAGAAGTTCAGCGTCAGCGACGCGCAGGTCAGCGAGAAATAGATGAACGCGAACAGATACACCCGCGGGTTACGCAGCGCTTGTATGACGGAGCGCGATGAATGCGCGTCCGATGAAACGCGGCGGCCTTCATCGCGCTGCGCGATCAGTTTCGCCTTCTCAGCGTCGTTGAGCCACGTTGCATGCTGCGGACCATCAACCAGATAAAACGCGGCAAGCAGGCCGAGTACGATGGCCGGCGCACCTTCGATCACGAACATCCACTGCCAGCCGAACAGCCCCATCACGCCGCCCATATCGCGCATTATCCAACCGGACACCAGGCCGCCGAGCACACCCGCCACTGCGACGCCCGCGAAGAAAATCGACAGCACGGCTGCGCGCCGCCGCGCCGGATACCAGTAGGTCAGATACAGCACGATGCCGGGGAAGAACCCCGCTTCGAACACGCCGAGCATAAAACGCAGCACGTAGAAGTGCGTGGGCTTCGACACCAGCATCATGCCGACCGATGCGATGCCCCACAGCAGCATGATCCGCGTGAAGGTGCGGCGCGCGCCGAAGCGCGCGAGCAGCATATTGCTCGGCACTTCACACAACACGTAACCGATATAGAAGACCGCTGCGCCCAAACCATACATGGCGTCGCTGAAACCGAGGTCATGCTTCATCTGCAATTGCGCGAAGCCGATATTAATGCGGTCGAGAAACGACACCACGTAACACAGAAACAGAAACGGAATGATCCGCGTCGAGACCTTGCGATATAACAAGTCGTCGTGCACAGCAGCGGATGCGCCCGGCGCGAGCGTGGGGGCGAGGGATTGGCTCATGGGTCATCTCCAAACGTGAGGGTCCAACGGACCCGCTGGGTCCGGCGTCTTGATGCGCCGCGTTTCGGTTTTCTACTGGAACGGCATGCGGCGGTATCGATGCGCCGCGCGCCGTGGTGGATTGCGCGTGGCTCGAACGGCCACGCGCGTGCAGCGTTTTATCGTTACTACTCGCCGCGCCGCGTGTTCAGGCAGCCAGCGAACGCGTCTGCGCACCTTGCCCCGAAGCATCGGTCACGCCTTCACGTGCATGCCGCATCGCTTCGAGCAGCGTCGCGTGATCGCCAATATGATTGGCGAGCAACAGGATCAGTTGCGCGTTGGCTGACTGACTTTGCGCATCGTCCAGATCGCGATGCATGTCGATCAGTGCCTCGTAGAAATCGTCGGGGCGGGCGAGATTGGGTTGCGTGTTTAATGCCATCACTGTCTCCTGCTATTTTCTTTTGCCGATGTGCTGCGTTTGCCCTACCTTCAGGCCGTGCCCTCAACGCACAACGCTCGCTTCAACGCACCTTCCACAAAGCTCGCGTCGAGTTGCCGACGACGCGCGCACACATGCTGGTCCGGCCGGATCAAATAGAACGTGCCGGGTTTGCCGTCGTAACGAGCGGCTGCAAGACCGTCGACGTCGTGCACAACCTTTGCACCCAAAGCCGCATCGATCTGCGCATCGCCACTTGCGACCACAACGAGCTTCAGCGGAATCGGCCCGCTTCGCAATGCATCCAACGCAGCTTGCGTCGCCTGATCGATACCTTCCGAGCCGCAGAACAATACGCCCGTGAACTGCTGACCGAGTTGCTGTAACAGCCATGCCGGTTGCCCGGCGGCATGAACCGGCGCATCGACACACGATGCCCCCGGCACCATTAGACCTTCAAAGCTGTCACTGTCCGCTGTGTTCAGCGGTGAATCACGCAACACCGCCGGCACCGACAGGCGGCCGCTATTCGTCAACTGCCGCGCAAACGGGTGATGCCGCGCGAGCTTCAGCACAGCATCGCGGAACACCCGGCTAACCGGACTCTTCGGCGTGATGAAATCGGTCGAGCGGGTGGAGTTGCGGATGTTTTCATCAGCGGCGAATTCGCGCTCGCTTGCATACGTATCGAGCAACGCGTCGGAGGCCTTGCCTTCGAGCACCATCGTCAGTTTCCATGCGAGGTTTTCCGCGTCCTGCACGCCGCTATTCGCGCCACGTGCGCCGAACGGCGACACGCCATGCGCGGAATCGCCCGCGAACAACACGTTGCCGTGCCGGAAACGGTCCATGCGCAAACACGAAAACGTATAGACGCTGACCCATTCCAGCTCGAACTTCGCCTCCGGTCCAAGCAACGCACGCACGCGCGGGATCACGCGTTCCGGCGTTTTTTCCAGCACCGGATCGGCGTCCCAGCCCAACTGGAAATCGATCCGCCACACGTTATCCGGCTGACGATGCAACAGCACCGATTGATTCGGATGGAACGGCGGATCGAACCAGAACCAACGCTCAGTCGGAAACTCTGCTTCCATCTTCACGTCCGCGATCAGGAAGCGATCTTTGAACGTGACGCCGTGGCTGTCGAGTCCCATCAGATTGCGCATCAGACTGCGCGAGCCGTCGGCGGCCACCACATAGCGGCCGCGTAACGGGTACTGACCGTTCGGTGTATCGACGGTCAGCGTCACGCTGGCTTGCGCAGTGCCAGTCGTGCCGCTCTGCTGCACGCCGACCACTTTGCTCTTCCAGCGGATCTCGAGATTCGGCATCTCCTGCGCGCGTTCGAGCAGGAAGCCTTCGACGTAGTACTGCTGCAGGTTGATGAATGCGGGCCGGTTGTGGCCCGCTTCAGGTTGCAGATTGAACGTGTACACCAGTTCATCTTTCAGGAACACCTTGCCGACATTCCAACTGATGCCCTTGTCCACCATGCGCTGCCCGCAGCCGAGCCGGTCGAAAATATCGAGCGAGCGCTTCGAGAAGCAGATCGCTCGCGAACCGGTGGACAACGAACAATCGTCGTCGACCAGCACAACCGGCACGCCCTGTTGCGCGATATCGATCGCGGTAGCGAGGCCCACCGGCCCCGCGCCGACCACGATCACGGGATAGGCCACCTGTTCCGCATCGCCCTGCCCGGCCTGCTCCCGGCACGGCTTATAGTCGAACGACAGCGTCTGGTAGTTGATGCTCATCTTGTGTCTCCGTCCTTCTCCGCTCTGCTCTGCTTGACGCTTTCCGGCGTTTCGATGCTGTTATCAGGCTTGCAGCGCGTCCCACATTTCTTTGTCGCGTTGCGCGGTCCAGATGCGCGGATGCGTGATGCCGCTCGCTTCATCGAAAGCCCGCGAGACGTCGAACGGCAGGCAGTGTTCGTAGATGAACACATGGCCGAACTTCGGATCCATTGCCTTGCGCGTGTGCGCCATCGCGGCCTTCAGATCGAGCTTCTGTTCGACGGCTTCGCGGCCCTGCTGCAACAGCGTAGTGACGAAGTCCTTCGTGTAGTCGAGGCCTTTGTTGACGTCTTCCGGCGTGGTCAATGCAGGACCGCGACCCGGCACCAGCTTTTCCGCCTTCAGCGCGCGCAGCGCTTCGAGCGTGGCCGGCCATTGTTCGAGTTGAGCATCGCCGCAATAGCAGGCTGCGTCGTATTCGACCAGGTCGCCGGAGAACAGCACCTTCTGCGACGGGAGCCACACCACCGTATCGCCCTTCGTGTGACCCGCGCCCAGATGCGCGATACGCACTTCGAGCTTGCCGAGGAACAGCGTCATTTCTTTTTCGAACACGAGCGTCGGCCACGTCAGGCCCGGCACCGTTTCGACACCGGCGAAGAGACGCGGGAAGCGCTCGATTTCCGACTTCATGTCCTGCTCGCCGCGCTCGACGATCATCTCGTACGTGCCGCGGCTCGCGATCACCTGTTGCGCGCCTTCTTCGAAATACGCCGACGCGCCGAGCACGCGCACGGCGTGGTAGTGCGACAGCACGACGTATTTGATCGGCTTGTCGGTGACGCTGCGAATCTTCGCGATGAGGTCTTGCGCCATGGCCGGCGTGGCGGTGGTGTCGACGATCAGCACGCCGTCGTCGCCGATGATCACGCCCGAGTTCGGATCGCCTTCAGCGGTGTACGCGTAGGCGTTCTCGGATAGCTTGGTCCACGTGACTTTCTTGACTTCCAGGTCGGCCTGGGATGCGAATGCCTTTGCCATGCTTGTCTCCCTCAAATGTTGGACGTGAGGCGAGACGGCCGGCTGCGCGTTCGGATTTCAGAGGCGCGGGCTGACGGTATTGGAGGCTTGTCTCGCCCCGTTTTGACTCTGTGACTGCACCGGTATGTCGGGGTGAATGCATCTTATGGCCGGGCCGGTTTATTTGTCAATAGCGAAATGTATCGCTATACGCAAATCCCTGGCAGCCTAAGATAAGGACAGGAAGGCGCGGCTTTCGCGCGGGGCTTCGGCTAACATGGACCCTTTTTACGGACGAGCGCGGGCGTGAGCAAAGCAGCGAAATCGGCCACCGGCAAAGGCTCAGGCGGCAACGAGACGGCGGATGGCGGCAAAACGCAGCGCGGGATTCAAAGCGTTGAAGTAGGCGGCCGCGTGTTGCTGGCGCTCGCGCAGGCGCGCAGCCCGCTGGCTTTGTCCGATCTCGCCACCGCCGCGCAGATCGCGCCGGGGCAAGCGCACGCTTATCTGGTGAGCTTGAGCCGCTTAGGTCTGATCAAACGCGACGAATTGTCGGGCCGTTATGAACCGGGTCCGCTGTCGTTGCGGCTGGGTTTGATGCATCTGGAGAACCAGCCGGCGTTTCGCGCCGCCGTGCCGCGCGTCGTGGCTTTGGCCGAAACGATCGGGTTCAGCGTCGCGATCTGTATTGCCGGGCCGCAAGGGCCGACCATCGTCCGCTATGAGCACGTGGGATTTCCGTTGCATGTGAATCTGCATGTGGGCACGGTGATGTCGCTGCCGGCGACGTCGACGGGTCGCGTGTTTTGCGCTTTTCTGCCACGCGAGGCGTTGGCGGGGATGTGGGCGAATCAGTCGGGTGCTGCGAGTAGCGCGATGACGCCGCCTGATGAACGTGCCACGTTCGAAGCGGCTTTAGATGCTATCCGCGCACGCAGATTGGAATGCAGCGTCGATGCGCCGAGTCCAGGTATCAGCAGTTTGAGCGCACCGGTGCTCGATGCGGACGGCCGCTTGTGCCTCGCGCTGACCGTGATCGGCTCGACGGGCGCGATCGACGTTGCCGCCGATGGCCCGACGGCTCGCGCGCTGCTTGCTGCGGCTCATGACATCAGTGCTGAACTTGCGGCAGCGCCTTCCTTGTTGGCTTCTTCAGCATCGTGACCGACTCTCTCGACACCTCTTACGCTGCCTCCGGCGCTTCTGCCACTTCCGCCGATGCGAAACCGCAGCGCGGTATCCAGTCGCTCGATAGCACGGGCGAATTACTTGGTGCGCTGGTTGCTGCTGCGCGGCCGTTGAGCTTGCGCGATCTTGCGGCCGCTGCGGGCATGCCCCCGGCCAAAGCGTTTCCGCATCTGGTAAGTCTGCTCAAGATAGGTTTGCTGAACCGCGATGCTGCGGGTTGTTTCGAAGCCGGGCCTTTAGCGCTTGAACTGGGGCTGATCGGCTTGCAGCGTTTGTCGCCGACGCGGGAAGCCGAGCCGGAAGTGGTCGAACTGGCGGTATCGACGGGAATGAGTGTCGCGATGGCGGTGCTTGGGCCGCTCGGGCCGACCGTCGTGCGACTGGAAGAGTCCGCGCGGCCGCTGCATGTGAGCTTGCGGGTCGGCACGGTGATGTCGCTGGTGAATACGGCGATTGGGCGTGTGTTTGCTGCTTATGTCGCGGACGACGTGCGTCATGGGCTGCTGGCGCAGGATCATTTGCGGCTGGCGGGGGCTGAGGCGGGGGAGACAAAGGCCTATGCGCAGCGGCTCGCGCAAATACGCGCGGATGGCATCGATACCGCGTTAAGCCGGCCTGTGCCGGGTATCAACACCTTGGCTGCGCCGGTGTTGGACCATACCGGCAGCATCTGTCTGGTGCTCGCGGTGATGGGGCCGAGCGGCAGCTTCGATAGCGAGCTCACGGGCGGTCCCGCGCATACTTTGCGAGCCGCGACGCTGAGGTTGTCGCGGCGGTTCGGGTGGATGGCGCTGTCCGGGACCTGAATCAGCGGCCTCGAGAAGGAAAAGTAATCGTTTTTTTGAAAAACAGGCGTTTTGTAATCGTTTTGAGGGCCGAGTAATCGAAACGATGTGCAGACGCCGTATAATCGTTTTTTTAGAAAACAGGCGTTTTGTAATCGTTTTGAGAGTCGAATAATCGAAACTGAGCGAAACAGCGCGCCCTCGCCCGCGCCCCAGCCACCCCGGATCGAAAATCATGCCGCAGATCGGTTATCAATGGCTATCCAATACGTACGGCGTCGTACCGGTTCACCCGTTCGCCGTACAAAGCGAAATCGGACGGATTCGCTCCACGTCCACCGACGGCGACATCCGCCGGGAGGTCTACCCCGAACCCTATCGCCCGGCCGCCAGCCTGACCGATAACCTGACTTTCGCCTTCCGGCACGAGGGCATCCATCTGGAATTCCTCGCTCGGCTTTATGCACTGCAGCCGGTACGCCATGAGTTAGAGGCATGGATCGCCCGCGAGCCCACTGGCGCGTACGCTCGCCGCGCCTGCTTCTTCTATGAATGGCTGATGCCGGCGCCGTTGGACGTGCCGGGCATCTCCCGGGGAAACTATGTCGATGCACTGAATCCCGAGGACTTCATCGTAGGCACCCCGGTCAACAACTCGCGTTGGCGTGTGCGCGACAACCTGCCGGGCAATCGGGACTTCTGCCCGGTGATTCGACGTGTCGAAGCGGTTCAGCGCGCCGAAGCTTATAACCTTGCCGCACCGCTTGCCGAACTGGAAGCGGACTATGGCATCGATCTGATCATGCGCAGCGCCGTCTGGCTGACGGTCAAAGAGAGCCGCGCGAGCTTTCTGATCGAACACGAGCAGGACAAAGAGGATCGAATCCGCCGCTTTGCCGCGGTCATGGAAAGCGAATGCGGACAGCATGCGAATCCGTTCAACGCTGAAACGCTCGACGTCTTACAACGCGGCATCCTCGGGCAATCAGCCCTGCGTTACGGCATCCGCCGCTCCCCGGTGTACGTGGGACACATCGCACGTTATCAACCGGTGGTCGACTATATCGCGCCGCATTGGGAACACATCGAAACGATGCTGGCAGGACTCAGCCGCTTTCTGGAACGGACCGAAGGGGGCGCGTCTATCGTGCGTGCTGCCGCGGCATCGTTCGGCTTCGTCTATGTGCACCCAATGGCTGACGGTAACGGCCGCATTTCGCGCTTCCTGATCAACGACATCCTGCGTCGCGACGGCGCGGTGCCTGCGCCAATTATCTTGCCGGTATCCGCCACGATCACCCACAGCACGCGCGATCGCGCCGCTTACGACAAAGTGCTCGAACGCTTTTCGCGCCCGTTGATGAATCACTATGCCGACCAGTACACGTTCGGCAAGACCGAGATCGCGGACGACGGTGTCGAATACAACCTGCACTTCCGCGCCTATGACGACGCACTGCCCGCCTGGCGCTATCCAGATCTGACCGCGCACGTCATCTATCTTGCTGACGTGATCGACATGACACTAACGCATGAAATGCGCACCGAAGCGCGCTTTCTGCACGCCAACGACTCAGCACGGCGCGCCATCAAGGAATTTCTCGAAGCGCCAGACAACGATCTGGACGGCATCATTCGAAGCGTCCGGCAGAATGACAACAGCGTGTCGAACACACTGCGCAAGCGCTATCCGCTGTTTGACGAGCGGCCAGAGTTGAGTGCGCAAATCGTGCAGGCGATTGCCGAAGCATTTTCAGACGAGAACAACCGTTAGCCGACGCCGAAGCAAGATCACTTGCCATCGGCGTCAGTCCGCTGCGCCCTCGCCGAACCTCAGCGTCGCGTAGCCTGTGCCGTTCGCCGGACCAACACTAAGAATCCGTTCAGAATCTGGCTGATTTGAGAAAGGCACAGTTTCAAGTAGCGAGAGATCGAGGCGTGCCAACAAGCTGGAGAATTCTGCTTCGAATCGCGGCTTCATTAGTTCGACGTGCGAATTGCATATCTCTTTATTCGACCTTTTCAAATCTTCACATTGCCCTCTTTCCGGTCACCCCCATATCTTCAATAATTAAGCGCGGGCTCAGGGAGTCTGATATTTCCCGCAGTGAGGCGCAGTTCCCGATCCTACAGTCGGGCGAGATATCAAGAGACAAGGTGTAAGCGTTCAGAAAAAACGGCCGGCCGATAATTCGCCCGGGAGAGAAAACAGTATGACGCGACGCCTATGCGCGTCTGTTCTAAACCCATCCGTCATGTTCAACCCCGTCCAGTCCCACACGCTGGCAGTGTCCGGCGCAGCGCTTCCCACTTATGGCTTTGACTGTCTTCCAGTCCTCACTCCTGTTCGTCTGAGCGGCACCGAGACGCTTGGCGAACTGTTCGAATACACGCTGGAACTCAAGACACCTGACTCGCTGGCGTTTTCTCCCAGCGAAGCCGCAAATATCGAACTCGACAGGTTGCCTGGCACCGAAGTGACGTGCCTGATCGAACTCGAAGGCAACGGCCATTTTATCCCCGGCACGGCAGGCGGCACGAGTGCCGCAAACATCGGCGCGAGCACCCGCGAGATTACCGGACTGGTCACTGAAGCGCGCATTCTGCGTGAAGAGGGCCGCTCGATCGTCTACTCGCTGACGTTGCGCCCGTGGTTGCATCTGGCGACGCTCAATCAGGACTGCCGCCTTTTCCAGAACATGACGGTGATTGAGATCAGCGACGCAGTGCTCGGCGCCTATGCGTTCCCGGTCGAAAAACACTTGATCGAAAAGTATCCGAAGCGCGATATCCAGAGGCAGAACTGGGAAAGCGATTTCGCGTTTATCTGCAGGCTCTGGCAAGAATGGGGTATTTATTTCTGGTTCACTCACAGCGACGGGCGGCACCGCCTGGTGCTGTGTGACTCCATCGGCGCACACAAGCCGCAAAGCACCGCGTATCAGACGATCCGCTATGAAGCGTCAGCGGGTCGCCGCATTGACGAGGAGCACATTCACGCGCTGGTGGTGAGTAGCGCGCTGACGACAGGCACCATAACGCGTGTTGACTACGACTACACCTGGCCGCGCGCCAATTTGCAGGCGAAGCGGCAAGACCCGCGCGACACCGAATTTGCGAATCAGGAACATTACTCGTGGGGTGACTATGCGCAGCCGCAAGCCGGTGCGACGGGTCTTTCTGGCGATCACAACCGGCCGGAACAGGAAGCGGACTTCCTTTCGCTGGTGCGCGTGCAGGCGTTGCGTTGTCAGGGACTGCGCGCGAGCGGTACGGGCTATCTCCGCGGTCTGGTAACGGGCCAGACGTTCAGGTTGACGCACTACCCGCAGACCGATGCGAATCGCGAATATCTGGTGGTGTCCAGCACGCTGGAGATTGAGAACGTCGGCGAGGAAACGCAGCCGCACGGTGTCGTGAATGGCGGTCGGCGCTATCGGTGCGTGACGCACTTCGTAGTCCAGCCGACCAGCGAAGTATTCCGCTCGCTACGCACGATCCCGAAGCCGCGCGTCCATGGCCCGGAAACGGCGGTGGTGACGGGTCCCAGCGACCGGGAAATCTGGACGGATGCGTATGGACGCGTGAAAGTCCAGTTCCACTGGGACCGAGTCGGACGGAGCGATGAACGCTCAAGCTGCTGGCTGCGCGTGTCGTCGCCTTGGCAGGGCAGTGAATTCGGCGCAACGCACCTGCCGCGCGTGGGGCAAGAAGTCATAGTCGACCATCTGCGAGGCGACCCGGATATGCCGATCGTCACCGGGCGGGTTAGCAACGGCTTCCGGATGCCAGCCTGGAAGCTGCCGGATAACCAGGCACTGTCGGGCTTCCGCTCACGCGAGATTAACGGATCCCGGGCGAATTACCTGGTAATGGACGACACCGAAGGGAAAATCCAGACACAACTTTCAAGCGATCACGCTTTCTCCCAACTCAATCTCGGTTATCTCACGCGGATATCCGGCAACAAGGGCCGACAGGACCCACGTGGCGAAGGGTTCGAACTACGCACGGACGGCGACGGCGTGGCACGTGCGGCAAGAGGCATGCTCATTACTACCGAGGCACGATCCAACGCGCAGTCGCACGCAAAGGACATGGGTGAGACTGAGCAGCGGCTAACGCAGGCGCGTGATCTGCACGAGAGCCTGACAGGCCTTGCGCAACAGCACGAAGCACAACAGGCAGACTCGGACCAGAGCGAGGTCACGAAGGCGATCGAGGCGCAGAACGACGCGATACGGGGCCGTGCCAAAACGGATGACAATACCTCTCCCGAATTTGCGGAGCCGCACCTGACGCTGGCCAGTCCCGCTGGCATTCAGACAACCTCAGCGGGCAGTACGCACATTGCGAGCGACGAACACCTCGCGCTGACTACAGGTGACCATATCGGTATTGCGGCCGGGAAATCGTTGTTTGCGACGATCCGCGAAGGTTGTTCGATCTTTACGTACAAGCTAGGTATGCGATTGATTGCAGCAGCAGGCAAGGTTCGCATCGAGGCTCAGAGCGACAGGGTCGAGATAATCGCAAAGCGAGCGGTGGAAATCATAGGCACAACCGATTGGATCATCCTGAAAGCGAAAAAAGGTGTCAGGCTAAACGGCGGCAGCACGGAACTGGAAATCGGCGCACAAGGCATCCGTGGTTACACCGACAGCCAATTCCTGATTCATGCAGCTAGCCACGCGACCAACAGTCCGCAAGTTCGGCCTGTAAGGACGAAGGTGCGACCGGAGAATCCCCGCAAACTGGTTGCACATTACATCCTAGTCGAACATGACACCGGGTTCGCCCTGCCGAACCAACCCTACCGCATAGTCTTGGACGACGGTAGAACGATGCAGGGCACAACCAATGCATTTGGCGAAACTCGCCTTGTGACGAGCAACGAGCTCGCTTTTTCAACAGTCGAAATATTCGCCGCCAGCGAACCGGACACGGTTATTGCATTCAGCGGGGGTGTTGTCATGCGTGACGCAGACAGACCGTTCGCCGGAACGGTAGCGAACCCGGAGAAGCGCAGCACGAAGGTTGCGGGGAAGGCTACATCCACTCCGGAACTGGGACCCACGACGGAAGACAAGCCACCCGCATTTGCATCGTGCGATCCAATGAACTTTGGGTTGCGATCGCATCACTTTGTCAATGGTGCAAGCGAAACCGATACGCCCGCGGGTATCCCAATGCGTCGACGTGTTGAATACTCTGTAACGAAGATCTATACGGCGGCAATAAAGTCTACCTTGAAAGGAATTGACTGGTCCGGCATCCGATTTCCGCTGTCTTTCAGATCAGTAAAGGCGATTCAGGATACGGTTCAACAGCAACTGCATGATGCGCTCGGCTCTGGCCCGTTCGGATTGCCGCGAGGGAATGCCATTGGCAAGGAAAGTGGTAGTGCCATGCCGACTGTTGTGATTGTCGATGCGATCCGAGCGAAAAAATACAACATGCGACTGGATGTCAGTGCTTCGTTTCTCGGTCCAGATTGGAGTATCGGGGTCAACGAAAGCGAGATCGCTCAAATCATCGCACTTACAGACAAACGGAAGGAGCTGGATGACCGGCTCGGGGCGTTTGCCGATACGCTGTATCACGAGTCCCGGCATTGTCAGCAGTATTTCTGGATGTTTTCGTTGCTCCAGCACTTTCCCGATGACTACCGGGATCTACCGAATATTCAGAACGTATATGCATCGCACATGTCGCCGTTTGCCTTCCAGGCAGCGGGCAGTACCCCACTGCCTGAAGATGCACGCGTACATATGGGGCTGCACAGGATGCTCGTATTTCATTACTACTGGTTGATTACCCATATGCAGGACACAGCCGGCGGCGAATATCTGAAGCGGGAAGTCCCGCTTGCCGAGAAGAAGGCGTGCGACCTGCTGAAGGTCACTCCGGAAATCGCACAGAAAATGGCGAGATTTGAAACCGGTTACAGGAGCCAGCTCCATGAAGAAGATGCCTACGCTTGCGCGGAAGTGGTTCAAGCATACTGGCAGAACCCTGATGATCCTCTGGTGCGCAATCCCGGTACATGCACAGCCGATTATGAAGCAGCCCTCCGGACAATCGGTGCAAGGAGCTGACATGAGACCGGCGATTACCGACGAGCAGCGCGCAATGGCGCTCAGGATGCTAACGACAGCGATGGCAATCCTGCGGGACGACCAGCCGTTCGATCCCGCCCATCTTGCCTTTGGCGGTAACTTTGCCACAGAGCCTATCAAGGGTTCCGTGGGTAAGGAATATTCCTTCGAGAATTCAGTTCTTCCTCGTACGCAAATCGTATTGATGACGGAAGGCGATCCGGCCGACTACACGGCCAACCGCATGATGGTCAAGCCAGTTCCCACAATCATCACAATCCGGTTCAGTCCACTCATGGAGGGAATCAACCGATCAAGTCTGGAAGACATGCTTCATCTCGGTATCGGATACTGGATCGATGGAAATGGTAACCGGCGGCCCGGCAACGATATGGGAACAACGCCGCCGCAGATCTATCTGCACCACTATCGCTATCGCGCGCTGGACCGGCCAACGAGCCGATTCCCGGTAGACGTGGAACTGACTTTCGGCGATCCCGGTGCAAACCCAATGGAGGACGGAGGATCAACAACGCCAGTCCTGATGGATGTCATCTTAAGCCGGGCATATCCTGCACTGACTCAGGAGAAACGCGAGCAGCGTCGTCTCGATCAGCAAGCTGAGAAGCGCCAGAAGTACGGAATGATGAACCTCTGCACCGGCATGCTCTGCCCGGAGACGGGGCTATGGGAAGGCTGGTCGGAAAACGGCGCGACGGACAAGTTATTCATACGAGCGGGCGCCAGATTTGACGAGGTGCGTCTGCATGCGTGGGAACCGGGCGTGCGCGAGCAATGGGTCAACGGTCAGTGGTTTTGGTTGCGCGACTACAACCATGACCTTTCATCAGACAACCCGTGAATGGGACCGGCACGCGCCTGATGCGGCGACTTTTGAGCAGGAAACTGCAAAGGTCCGTGCCGCTGCAATGGCCACCGAGCCGTTCAAAACGTACGCGGCCTATGCTAGTCGCCCGTGGGAAAACGACGCCTTTTCTTGCCGCGAACTCGCAAGCGCTTATTGGAATCAGATCAATGGGTTGCGCATGCCTACGCTACCTGCTGATAAGTGCAGCCGCATTTACGAGCGCGCCGATCGCTACAGTCGCCCAACCGGTACTGCCAGCGGCGGAGATCACTAGAATGCAGACAAGTCAGATGGTGAAACAGGCAACCCCGGAGCAGCAGGCCAGAGCGTTGCAGGCTGTAGAGTTAGGAATACGCTGGATAGCAGGAAAGACAAGCTTCGATGAGATTAAACAACAATTGGGCTCACCGAAACGGACGTGGCGATTTGACTTCAAGAAGGAGTCCGGCTTTGCATATTACTCGGACATAGCTACGTTAAAATTCACCCTTGCAGAAGACTACCCATCAGATAAAGAGGCATCAGCACTCTCCTTTCAGCTTGAATTCAATGACGGGGTAAGCACGCGAATCCGCAAAGAAGACTACGAGACGCGACTTGGACTGCACCGGCTCGTCGAAGGAGAGAGCATTGACGGGACGCGAACGGAATCACTCAGATACTTCAATCCTTGGGTAATTGACCCGACGTCCAGTCCCGATGGCGTTACATTCGCTTATCGCTTACCTATGCCCGTCGATTCTCCATATGACGTATATGTCAACGTCGACTATGAGGCGAAGTTCGAACACGACGGGCCTGAGTTTGCCAGTTTGCAAAGCCCGGTCGACCTTCGCAGAATCGAAGTCCGTAGAAGCTATCTCACACTGCAAGAGCTTGAACAACGCCGCCTTGCGAAGCGCCAGAAATACGGCATGATGAATCTCTGCACCGGCATGCTCTGCCCGGAGACAGGGCTATGGGAGGGCTGGTCGGAGAACGGCGCGACGGACAAGTCATTCATACGAGCGGGCGCCAGATTTGACGAGGTGAGTCTGCATACGTGGGAACCGGGCGTGCGCGAGCAATGGGTCAACGGGAAGTGGATTTGGTTGGGCCCTTAAGCCGCTGATCGCTGAGTTCCACTGCAACTTCTCGATTCCTGACGATCATTGACCTTCCAGCACTGCAGGAAGCCTGTTGACTCGGCCCCAAGGGCCAGCTCCATGATGTGAGTGATCAGCAAACGAAGAGGTGACTCATGCGTTGTTCCACTCCATTTTTAAGTGCTTCCGAAGCGGCGGGACAGCTCGGCGTCTCGACCAAGGCCCTACGACTCTACGAACAGCGAGGCTTGGTGACGCCGGCACGCACGGTCGCCGGATATCGTACCTACGGTCCCGAGGAGATGAATCGTGCGGCGGAGATCGTGGCCCTGCGCGCGCTCGGCCTCAGCCTCGCCCAAGTGGCACAAGTGTTGGAAGGTGACCCTCAGAGTCTGGAACCCGCGTTGGCTGCCCACGAGGCGAGGCTTGAAGCGGAAATTCGCCAGCTCGTGGGCGCGATAGCCAAGGTCAGGGGGCTCCGATCCGATCTTGCACGAGGTCAGGCACCTGCCGATGGAGAGCTGGCACGCCTGCTCTCCCCTTCCTCAGAATTCGCCACTGCCTTTGATCTCCCGTGGCCGTGGGGTGGCGAACGGTTCGAACTTCGCGACATCCGACCGCTGAACTACATCATCGGTCCGTTGGGAAGCGGCAAGACGCGGCTGGCGAAATGCCTGGCTGAGAACATACCGAATGCCGCTTTCCTGAGCCTCGAGCGGCTAAACGATGGAAATGCCGCGACCGTAGCCCGCCTTGAAGCGGATGCAGCGCTCAAATCGCGAGTGGATCAGACTCTGGCGTGGCTTATCGGAGAAGGCGCAGGAGAATCGGAAGCGTTAATCGCTCTACTCGTCGAACTGGAATCCGAAGGTCCGGCTGCCCTCGTCGTCGACATGGTGGAGCAAGGGTTAGATCAGGCGACGCAGGAAGCATTAATCATCCATCTTCGCCAACGCGCCAAAGTGAGTGGACGTCCGTTGTTTCTGATGACGCGCTCTTCAGCGATCCTGGATCTGGCAGCAATCGGTCCAAATGAATCGATCATCCTGTGCCCAGCCAATCACAGTCCACCCACTCTCGTCGCCCCCTACCCAGGCACGCCGGGATACGAAGCCGTTGCCACCTGTTTAGCCTCGCCGGAGGTTCGTGCGCGGACGGCGGGCATGATCGCCTGGCGTCCTCAAGCAGCGTGACTGTTCACGCGTTCGTCGCAGGGTTCGTGAAGCGGACCACCCTTCCCGCTCAATCCCCCGCCGCTTCCGGCTCATGCGACGACAACCGCGCCTTCGCATGCCGCATCTTTTCAAGCGTCTTGGGCCTCGCCTTCAACGCGACGCCGATCGCCAACGCATCCATGATGCACAGATGCACGAGCCGGGACACGCCTGGCGTATTCGGATCGATCGGACTCGGCACGCGCAGCAGCAGCGGAATATCGACCAACCACGCTAACCGTGAACCCACATTAGTCAGCGCAATGGTAGTGGCGCCACGCTCCTTGGCGATCTGAATGCTTTCATTCACTTCGACGCTGCGCCCCGAATGCGAAATCGCAAACGCCACATCACCGGGTTCCATGAGCCCCGCATAAAGCCGCTGCAAATGACCATCGGTAAACGCAGTAGCCGCAATATCAAGCCGCAAAAACCTCAAAGCCGCATCTTGCGCAACCAGCCCCGAACCCGACCCAACACCAAAGAAGAAAACCCTTCCCGCGCTCGACAACGCCGCAATCGCACTCTCAACCACCGCCGGATCCAACGCACTACACGCATGCGTAATCCCGTCGACAGCAGCTTCACCCACCTTGTCCATCAACGTCTGCACGTCATCGTCACGCGCAACCGCCGTCGACGCATACGGCACCCCGCCCGCCACGCTCTGCGCCAATTGCATCTTGAAGTCGCGCAGACCATGCGCGCCGATCGCGCGGCAAAAGCGCGTGACGGAAGGCTCGGACACGTCCGCACGCTGGGCGAGCTCGGTGATGCTCGCGCGCATCGCAAAGTCGACGTCGCTCAGCACCATCTCGGCAACCTTGCGCTCGGCGGGCCGCAGATTGGCCAGCGCGCCGCGGATGTGGGGAATCAAGTTCGGTGCGGACACCCGGTGTTCCTTAAGGGTTAAATGAATCCGCGTCGCGTCGCAGCTTCAATCAGCTTGAATCAGCCTCAAGCGGCAACACGCGGTTCAGACCAGTCTGCGTCCACTCTCCGTATCGAACAGATGAATATGCTCGGCCGGCAGACGCAGCGTGACGCGCTGACCGGGCTCGACTTTCGAGCGCTGGCGAGTCGTCACGCACCACGTGTTGCCGCCTATTTTCCCGTACAAATGGGTCTCGGCGCCAGTCGGCTCGACCACTTCGACTTCCATCGTGGTGTCCGGCTTATCAGCCATCGTTTCAATGTGTTCGGGACGCACACCAAGTGTGATTTTTGCGCCGACCACCGCCGAGGCCGGCGTGCCTTCCAGCACGATCTCGCCACCGTCTGTGAGTTTTAGCGCGAAACCCTGCCCATCAGTGCGATTGACCAACACGCCTTCGGCGAAATTCATCGACGGCGAACCGAGGAAACTCGCGACAAACAGATTCGCTGGACGGTCGTACAGATCGAGCGGACGGCCAACCTGCTCAATCCGCCCTGCGTTCATCACGACGATGCGGTCGGCCATTGTCATCGCTTCGATCTGATCGTGCGTGACGTAGATCACCGTATTCTTCAGACGCTGATGCAGCGCCTTGATTTCCGTGCGCATCTGCACGCGCAATTTGGCGTCGAGATTGGACAGCGGTTCGTCGAACAGAAACAGCGACGGCTCGCGCACCACTGCGCGGCCCATCGCCACCCGCTGACGTTGACCACCCGACAACGCACGCGGCAAGCGATCCAGATAACTGCCGAGGTTCAACATCTTCGCCGCAGCTTCAATCCGCGGCTTGAAACTCGCCGACGATTCCTTGCGAATCCGCGGCCCGAACGCGATGTTTTCGTAGACCGACAGATGCGGATAGAGCGCGTAGCTCTGGAACACCATCGAAATATTGCGCTGCTGCGGTGCAAGCGTATTCGCGCGCGTGCCGCCAATCATCAGATCGCCGCCGCTGATTTCTTCGAGCCCCGCCACCATGCGCATCAGCGTGCTCTTGCCGCAACCCGACGGGCCGACCAGCACGACGAACTCGCCGTCGTCGATATGAAGATCGATGCCGTGCACCACTTGCGTGTCGCCATAGCGTTTGAAGATGCCGCTCAGTTGCACTGCTGCCATGCTGTCCTCATCGTCGTGCTGTCATGCGAACGTGCTGCCTTGCTTCATCGAGCAAAGCACACGCCGCGCCATCGGGTCAAAGCAGTTCAAAGCGAATCCAATCCATTCAAAGCGATTCGAGCGTCAACTCTTCCGCCATCAAACGGTTGCCGGCCATCAATCCACCGTCGACCGGCAACGCAACACCGGTAATCACACGCGCCATCGGCGATGAGAGGAACAGCACCGCATCGGCGATGTCGTCCGGTGTCGCGAAGTCGCGCAACGGGTACCACTTCTTAAGATCCTCGAAGACCTGCGGATTCTTGTCGACGCGCGCCTGCCACGCCTGCGTCTTCACCGTGCCCGGACAGACGATGTTCGCGCGGATGCCATAGCGGCCGAGTTCGATCGCCAGCGCTTTCGTGTAGCTGATGAGACCCGCTTTCGCCGCGCTATACGCCGGATGCCCGAGCGCGGCCATGCCGTTCACCGAGCCGATCAGCACCAACGTGCCCGTCTGCCGTTCGATCATCGACGCGCGCACCGCTTCCACCGAGTGATACGTACCGTTCAGATTCAGATGGATATCGCGCTGCCAACTGGCGGCGTCCGTCGTGGCGAGCGTCAAACCATTGGCGGCACCCGCGTTGGCAACCAGCACGTCCACCGGACCGCGCGTTTTCACCGCATCGGCAACCGCTTGCTGCACTGCGGCAGCGTCACCCAGGTCGACCGCGATCGGCGTGACATGCGCGACGCCGAGTTGCGCAACCAATCCGTGAAGCGCGACCGCGTCGACATCGAGCGCCAGCACCGTGTCGCCCTGCTCCACGAAACGCTTGCACAACACGCTGCCGATCCCGCCGCAAGCGCCTGTCACCAACACCACACGATTCATGTCTACCCTCGCCCTTCAACCTCGTTGCAGCGCCGGTTTAGCGTGTAAATTTCCTACAAAACCGGCATCGAACAGTTGTCTAGTCATCCCGAAGATTGGGTATCCGTGACTTCGCGTTATGCAGAATACCCCTGCTTTACAGCATCTTATGCACAAAACTGGCTGAGAAAAAATATGGCAGACCCTACGTGACAAGCTATTTTGCGTCATGTAGGATTTTTTCAAACAATTTAACCCAAAGCGGCCGGCGACGGCAGCAGACCACCCCCCACCATCGTTGGATGGGACCGGAGTAAGCGTAAAGCGCTAACTCCGATCGACACAGGAGAGAGAAATGTCGTTGCATGCCCGTGCTTCCCTCGCGCTAGGCAAAGTTGCCGTGGCGCTCGCGTTTGCAGGTATCGCCGTCGCGGCTCACGCCGACACGGTCCGCGTGACGGTCGCGCATTACAGCGATGCGACCGCGCCGTACTTCGAAAAGATGGCCCGTAACTTCGAGAAGGCCAATCCCGGCACCACGATCAAGATCGAAGACGTGAACTGGGACACGCTGCAACAGAAACTGCAAACGGACATCTCCGGCGGCGCCAACGCCGACCTGGCGATTGTCGGTACGCGCTGGCTGCTCGACTTCGTGAAGGACGACGTCGCCGAGTCGCTCGACGGCTACATGGACGCCAGCTTCAAGGGCCGCTTCATCGGCCCATTCCTCGCACCGGGCGAAATCAACGGCAAGGTGTACGGCCTGCCGATCGCCGCGTCTGCACGCGCGCTCTACTACAACAAGGATCTGCTCGCGAAGGTCGGCTATCCCGACGGCCCGAAAACGTGGAATGACGTGATCGATGCGTCGAAGAAACTGAAGGCACAGGGCGTTGCCGGCTTCGGTCTGCAAGGCAAGGAAATCGAAACCGACGTCTACTATTACTACGCCCTGTGGACCAACGGCGGCGACGTCGTCGGCAAGGACGGCAAGGCGGCGTTCAATTCGCCGGCCGGCATCAAGGCGGCCACGCTGTACAAGACCCTGATCGACGACGGCCTGACGCAGCCTGGCGTGACCGGCTACAGCCGCGAAGACGTGCAGAACCTGTTCAAGCAGGGCCGCGTTGCGATGATGATCTCCGCACCGTTCCTCGCCAAGCAGATCAAAAAGGAAGCGCCGAACCTGAAGTACGGCATCGATCCGATCCCGATGGGCACGACGCACGCCACCTATGCGGTGACCGACTCGATCGTGATGTTCAAGAACTCGAAGGTGAAGAAGTCGGCCTGGAAGTTCCTCGACTATCTGTTCACGAAGGAACCGCGCGTCGAGTTCACGACGACCGAAGGCTTCCTGCCGACCACCAAGGCCGAGGCAACCGATCCGGCGTTCAACGATCCGGACACCAAAGCTTTCGTCGCGCTGCTGCCGACGGCTCACTTCGCGCCGACTGTGACCGGTTGGGAAGACACCGCGAAGGCTGTGACCGATTCAATGCAATCGATCTACCTGGGCAAGGCGAAGCCGGCGGACGCGTTGACTGCCGCAGCGACGCAAGCGAACAAGTCGCTCGGTAAGTGATCGCGTAGTCTCGTAGTGATTTGGTGAACACGGAACGCGCGCCGCCGTTGCGAAAGCGGCGCGCGTTTCGGTTGTCATATCCGTAATGCACTATCCGGCCCATCCCGTCGCGTCCGCTTTAATGTGGACGCGTCTTACGATCGAGCACGCATGAGCCGTTCCGCTTCTTCGCGCCTCCAGGCGCCCTGGTTGCTGATTGCGCCGAGTCTGGTGTTGGCGCTTTTCATCATCAGCTATCCGATTTTCAACATCGTGTGGCAATCGCTGCACGAGGTCTCGCGCTTCGGCGCGATCCGCGATTTCACCGGTCTGCAGAACTTCTATACGATTTTCACGGACCCCTCGTTTCTCGCTGCTGCTAAGCGGACGATTGTCTGGACCGTGTTCGTGGTGGGCGGCACGGTACTAATTTCGGTGCCGGTTGCACTGGTGCTGAATCAGGATTTCTATGGACGCGGCGTGGCGCGCACGATTGTGATGCTGCCGTGGTCCGTCTCGCTGACGATGACCGCCGTGGTGTGGCGCTGGGCCTTCAACGATGACTACGGCATGGTCAACGTCACGTTGCAGCGGCTCGGTTTTATCAACGGTCCGATACATTGGCTCGCGACGCCGGAGCTCGCGTTTCCGGTGGAGATCGCGGTTGGCATTCTGGTGTCGATTCCATTTACGGTGACGATTCTGCTGGGCGGGTTGTCGTCGGTGCCGGGTGACATTTATGAAGCGGCGCGGATGGATGGCGCCAGTGCGTGGCAGCAGTTTCGCAAGCTGACGATGCCGCTCTTGCGGCCGTTCATCAACATGACGATTCTGTTGAACGTGATCTACGTGTTCAATTCTTTTCCGATCATCTGGGTGATGACGCAAGGCGGGCCGGACAACGGCACGCATATTCTCGTTACGTATCTCTATGAGCTTGGGTTCCGGCTGGGGCGTCCCGGCGAAGCCGCGGCGGTGTCGCTGATCATGCTCGTCATGCTGTTCGTTTTCTCGATCGCCTATCTGCGTCTGCAGCCCGCGAAAGAAGGAGAGACGTCATGAGTCTCAGCATCAAGATGAAGCGCTCGCTGTGGTGCTGGTTGGCACTTTCGCCGCTGATTGTGGCCGTGCTGTTTCCGTTTGCTGTGATGTTGTTTACTGCTTTGAAGCCGGCTACGGAGATTTTTGTTTATCCGGCGAGGTGGTTGCCGGTGCATTGGCAGTGGAGCAATTTTTCGGATATGTGGGTTGCGGCTAACTTCGGCGTGGCGCTGAGGAATAGTTGCGTGATTAGCTTTTTGTCGACTGCGTTGGCGTTGGCAGTGAGCTTGCCGGCGGCTTATGCGTTGGCCAGGTTTCCGTTTCGTGGGAAAGGGTTGTATTCGCAGTTTCTGCTGGTGACGCAGATGCTGTCGCCGATCTTGCTGGTTGTTGGGTTGTTCCGGCTCGCGGCGATGATTCCCTATGGGGATGGGAATCTGGTTGACTCCAAGATTGGGGTCATCGTTTCTTATGCGGCGTTCAATATCGCGTTTGCGGTTTGGATGTTGTCTTCTTACTTTCAGACTGTGCCAAGGGATCTTGAGGAGTCGGCGTGGCTTGAGGGGTGTGGGAGGACTCGGGCTGTTTTTAAGGTTTTCTTGCCGTTGGCTGTGCCGGCGATTGTTGTTACGGCGATCTTTACGTTCATCAATGCTTGGAATGAGTTTGCGGTTGTTTATACGTTGATTCGGTCGCCGGAGAATAAGACTCTTACCGTGCAGGTTACGGATATGGTGGCTGGGAAGTATGTCGTTGAGTGGCATTTGGTGATGGCCGCTACTCTCTGCGCGACGTTGCCGGTTTCGATAGTGTTTGCTTGGTTGCAGCGGTTTTTGGTGAAGGGGTTGGCGTTGGGGGCGGTGAAGTGAGGATTGGGAGTCAGGGAGGGAAGTTGGCCCGCCGCCGCGCAACCATTCTGAAGAACTAGCTCCGCCTCCCGCCGCCGCTATCTGTGGCACGAATCGTCAAGTCCATTCGAAGTTTGCGGACGGCTGATTCTCGGCCTGAGCCGTCATTGGGATGGGCTGGGTTCTACGTCAGCAATGTGGCTGATTGCTGACGATGGTGGCATCGAGCAACCCGACGGCAGCATCCGGCATCAGTGAACTCACACTCCCGGCCCTCTCCCGACACTCATAGGAATTCCTCGTGTGTCTGCAATCGGCGCGTTTGCGGACGAAGTGGCGTGGCTCATTTACTAGCAGTTTCGGCCTATGAGCGGGCATCCTAGACCGACTACTTGCTGGTGACCGAGCGGGGCCATAGGCCGCCGCGCGAGCAACAGTCCTCGAAAGACCCGGGCTCACGTCGTACGCCGCAAGCACCAGGTCGATTTCGGGACGGTAAAGCGCGTGCGCGGCGAGCCGTGCTATCCCCTTGTCCGAAACGTCTCTCGCGCGGCCAGCATCGCCGGCCGGTTTTCCCGCGCCCATTCAGCGAGCGTTTTCAACGGCACGATCAAACTGCGTCCGAGTTCGGTCAACTCGTAGTCCACGCGGGGTGGAATCGTTGGATACATTGTGCGCGTGACCAACCCGTCCTGCTCCAGGCCTTTCAGGGTCAGCGTGAGCATGCGCTGCGAAATCCCTTCGACGCGGCGATGGATCTCGTTGTAGCGGATCGGTCCTTGCGACAAGGCGCCCACCACCATCACGGTCCACTTGTCGCCGATGCGAGCGAGTATCTCGACTACCGCCTTGCAAGCCTCGTGGGGGTTCGACGCTTCTGGGGCGCGAACAGCAGTGTTCGTATCGACCATAAAAGTGCCTCCTTGCTGGTGTCGGCGACAGAGCCCACTGTATCTCAACGAACAGTTTGTTCGTATCGACCAAGACGAGAGTGATTAGCCTCGTTGAACCTTTCCTCCCCAAGTTGCAGGAGTACCCCCATGACCGAACAGCAACAACCCCGCGTCGGCATCGTGATCGGCTCGACCCGAGAAGGCCGCTTCGGCGAAAAGCCCGCGCACTGGATCCATGAGATCGCCAGGCAGCGCACCGACCTTGTCTTCGAGCTGATCGACCTGCGCGATCACCCGCTGCCTTTCTTCAACGAGCCGCGGTCGCCGGCCTACGGACCGGTCAATAACGAGGCGGCGCGGCTCTGGGCCGGCAAGCTCGCGAGACTCGACGGCTTCATCGTGGTGACGCCCGAGTACAACCACGGCCCGAGCGCGGTGTTGAAGAACGCGCTCGACTACGCTTACACCGAGTTCGCCCGCAAGCCAATCGGCTTCGTGGGCTATGGTGGGGTGGGAGCGGCACGGGCCGTCGAGCAACTGCGGCTGGTTGCAGTCGAGCTGCAGATGGCACCGGTGAGCCATGCCGTTCACATCGGCATGGTGGAATCCCTCGGCATCATGCAGCAGGGCAAGACCTTCGAAGACTTCCCGCACCTGGCGCAGGCGGCCAACAAGCTACTTGACGACATGTCATGGTGGGCCAAGACGCTGAAGCCCGCACGCGAAGGCATGAGGACCGGCGCCGCCGACCGATAGCAAAGAGGGAAAGCCTTCGGCGTGACGGCGTAAACCAATCGCCACTCGCCACTTCAAAGCAGATGACGCCTTCCATGCGGCAGATTTGTGGCGGCGAATGTCGTCTGCGGGTCGATAGTGCGATCTCAGCCAACGGCGGCGGCCGGCTTGCTGTGACTTCATGCGAATCGGCGGCCCGCTTTGCACCACCCTTGATGGCACGCATCGTTTTCTGGACCTCAAGGATCCGCTCGTCTGGAGTCCAGAATTCGTCGACGCCGGTACGTGCCCTTTGGCCGCCACAAGCCGATAGAAACGAGCAGCTCTCGCCGGATTCGCAGATTGATCCCTCTTTTCCGCAGCGTGATCACGATACAGGCCGGCGTTGAATGCAGCGGGGACGTCGCCTGCACGATGCCAGGTGCTTAGGCGGTGCCTAGACGTGATTCGGCAATCCGCTTCAGATCATCGGGAGTTGAAGCAGATTCAGCCAACTGCTCAAGCAAGTCCGTGGCTCTTTTTTCGTCTTTCGGACCACCATCGCCAAGCGTCAAACTCGTCGCCAGGTTAAGTATCGACCGGGGCAGCCCTCGCGATGCCAAAGCCTCAAGGAGGTGACGAGCCACTTCGGGTTCCCGGTTTCGGTTGCCGCTTAGCAACTCATCAGCAATCGATTCTACAAACCTCAGCGAGCTTTCGTTTTCCGTTCTGTGTATGCCAGTCATGAGCGCTTGTTCGAAGTGGCCAACGGGATGGTGCACGGCGTGAGCCAACGTGCTTAGCGCCTCTTGAAAACTCAGATCTTCCTTTGAGCCGGCAAACGGCGTTTCTGTCGGGTCCCCGCACTCTTCGTGCGCATGCGCGGCCGATGGTTGCCACCATCGAACTAAGTCGTCCGCGGATTCACCGTGAAGATCAACTGACGATGCGAGCAATTGCGACACCTGATATACGCGTCTCTCGGTTAGTGTCGCGCTGTCACACGCCTCGTCGAGCGCGGAAGCTGCTTTGCTGCCCAGCTCGCCGTGGAGGTCGGTCCAGTCTCTATAGCCGAAGACTTCGGAGGTCACCTGTCGCGCCTGGGATTCCTTTAGAGAAAGGCGGTATTTGAGCCGATTGGCGGCCCGCGTCGGGATAGACGCGTTCTGAAAGTAGATACGCATGGATTCGGTCCGAGTTTCCGTGCCGACGAGCCTCCACAGCCGGCACGGAATCAAAATGAACTGTGAGGCGGCGCGGGGGGCGTGAAGCCCCGCCTGTAAAAATACCGTCGGTGTCTGATGCAGTCAATCCTATCTAGGAGACGGTGTGTTGCGCGATAAGGCTCGGTCTAAGCGCCAAGCGGTCTTCAAGATAGGGTTTGGCCCCTGAGGATCTGCGATTGTCCATGTGCTCTATAGTCCAGACACGGCCATTCAGAAACAGCTAGTTCGGGTTGCCTGACCAGCCGCTTCGCGACTTGATAGCGGCTCAGGGTTTCCTTGTTGTCGTTCGCCTAACGGAATGCATCGCGATACTGACCCGGCGTCATGCCCATGATTGCCTTAAAAGTGCGGGTCAAATGGGCCTGGTCCGCAAACCCCGTAGTGATAGCGATGTCGGCAAGCGGCTGCTGCGAACGCAACATTTGACATGCCTCACGGATTCTCGTCTGCGTTTGATAAGCGTGAGGCGTCAGCCCGACCGATTGCTGGAAGGCGCGTAAAAGCCGAAACGGCGGAACGCCTGACGTCGCCGCGAGTTCCTCCAGAGTGACCTTGTCCCCCAGATTTTCGACCAGATAATCGCGCGCCAGCTCGACCGCACGGGGTTCCCGCACACGTGCAGGAATGGTGGCCACGGCTCCCGAATGTCGCAGCAGCAGTCTCACGATCAGCGTGACTAACCGCGATTGACGCTCGAGCGCGGACGTTTCTGCCTCGGAGCGTCGGTGCAATTCAAGCAATTCGCGAGCGGCGTCAGGATCGTCGAACGTTGGTCCGAGAAATGCGATGCTGGACGCGGGCGAGTACCTTCGCAAATCCGCCGCGGTGTTGTGCACCATCCTGGGATTGATGTGGATCGTTCTGCAACGCCAGCCTCCGCCATTCACCGGCGTGCCATAGTGAGCTTCCTCTGCGTTGATCAATGTGAAAGAGCCTGCTTTGGCAATGCCCTGATGTGAGCGCGTGCGCAAGTCGATTGCCCCTTCGAGCACTAGACCCAAACTTATTTCCTCATGAGAGTGCCATGGATACATATGTTGAACGTAAGTACCCTTGAGCATCTCCGCGTCGTGCAGGTCCGTCATCCGCCAAACCTTGACGCTGCTGTCATGCGACATCTCTACCTCGAAATAAGATTCCAGATGCTTTCCTTGACGCATGGCCTTCAGGCAAGATAGATCACCCGAACGAGCCAATTCCCGATACGAGAAGAGGAACCGTCACGTAAACGATACCGAATACTTTCCGTTTGCGCTGAGCGCCGACGTAACGGTGTTTTCCACGGCGAATCTTGTCGCCAGACCTGGGGAACGCCGCGAACTCTACGCCGCACGTCTATTTCAGCCTACCAGGCCGTGCGTGCATCGGTCTTGAAGAATCTTGCAACCAGGCAAAGTGTTGGGACGAGCGCTCTGCGGTCGCAGGATTCTTCAATACTCGCCACGCGGGCGCTGGATATCGTGGCGTCACGCATGAAAGACGCAGAACGCTGGCGCGGCGGCTATCGAAGCCATTGGTACGACAACGGGCGCTTTCATCTTTTCCCGGATCATCCGATGGCACGCAATGCGGCCAACGGTAAGAACAGGACATCAGTATTATGAAACAGGACGAAAATAGTGTGGCTCTGGTTGGCGGTGGTGCTGCTTGTGTTGCAACGTTTGTCGCGCTTGTCAAACGGCGCGCAGCGAAAACCATCTATGTGATAGCCCCCGGCGAAATCGGCCCCGGCCTGGTGTTTGGAAACAGTGACGATGACCTGATATGCAACACGTCGGCGGAGATCATGTCGGTGATGGCAGACGCCCCGCAAGATTTTCTGCTCTATTTGCGGCAAAACGGCCGATATGTCAGTCCAGAAGCGTTTGTGCCGCGATCGTGGGTCGGTGCATATCTGACGGATCGCTTTCGTGATTACGTGGCTATTGCATGCCGGCGCGGGATAAAAGTGGTTCGCCTGCCGTATCACTTTCATTCCGCGCGTGTCATCGACGCGTGCGGCCATGAGTTGAAGCTGGCGCGTGACGACGCCTCGTATTCGCTCGTTGTGACCGATGTCATTTTCTGCACGGGCCTTGGCGCTCCACGCCTTCCCGACTTGCTGAAACCACACATCGACCATCCGCGTCTGATTTGCAGTCCTTATCCTGAGGCCGACATGCTGCAGCGAATACCTAAGCATTCGCGCGTGCTTGTGGTTGGCAGCAAACTCTCGGCGGTTGATGCGGCCGTCTTACTGGGCCGGCAAGACTGCAAGGTGTCGATGGTATCGCCGTCCGGCGCGCTTCCGGCCGTGCGCAGCCGGTCCATCAGAAATGCGCGGTTTCGCCTCGACCGCTCGTGGTTGGAGTCGATTTTCAGGCGATGGACGCCGGGCGGCGATGCTTCATATCCGAAGGGCTTGAGGCACGCATATCTGAAATACTTCGTCCACCACATGTCGACCTTGGCCGGGCCTTTGTGGCGCAAGCAGTTCAGCGGTGCACACACGTGCGATCAGCGGTTGCGCGACCAGATCTCTCTCGCCGAACTCGGTCAATCCCAATGGCAAGATGTGCTCGTCGATCTTGTGGAAACGATTAATGCGATCCACGCTAAAACTAGGTCCCTGTTTCCTGGCGCGATGCACACCGCGGCTAGCCAAAGTGTCGAGCCCTACCTCACTGCGCTCGCACTACCGAATGCGAGGAAGCTGCTCGACCTGATAGACAAAGACCTTCTGTCCGTGAGCAAGGGCAGATTGGTGGATATCATCGCACCACCGGATAGATCGGCACCATGGTGTGTGAATTGGGGTGAGGGATTCCAAAACTTCGATGCGATAGTCGTTGCCGCCGGATTTCATACGCCACGCCTTGTCAGAGACGAAGCGGGTCAGATGGAAATTGAAATACACGGCTCGCGCGAGAAAGAGACCGTGGACCTATCGCACCGGTTGACCACCGAGCCGACCCGGCCAGCCGAACAGGGCAGCCTCTGGTTTGTCGGACCGCTTGCTCATTCGCGCGTACCGATATCGAGCGCCCTGTTTGTCACTGCGTCTGTGGCCGCGCAAGTGACGGCGAATCTCGAATCCCACCGTGCCGCCACGGCACTCGACGAATGCTGCCCTTTAGACGCAGCCATGTACTGATACATAGCCGACCTTCGCATCGATCTCAGTACCAATAGATAGCCAACGATGGTCCTTCGCGTACTCTCTGCGCCGATCGTCGAATCTGCTGTACTGGAAAGCGTCGTGTTGAATAATTCAATGAGCTGGGCAGCAGACTGCTGAGAACCAATCGATGCTTGAACGGCCGCTATATTTTCCGAAACGGCCTTTTGAAGCGGTGCGCGGCAGCGCGGCTGCTTCAAACAGAGTAGGACCTTCGGTATTTTTGGGCAGATTTCTCTGCGGCGTCGTTTGGATGCGCGGCGGCAATCTGCATGACTGTGTGGAAACTGTTGGAGCTTTGCGATGCGTGAAATTAGAATCTTTGAGTTGGATCAAGCTGACGTTCCAACGCGCCTGCCGATTGGCTGCCCATCGAGGGTGAGCGCAATGCGCGAGAGGCTGTGGGTTACCGTGGAAGGACAAACGGATGACTATTGGCTGGCAGAAGGCGAATCTCTTGAATTGCCTCCATATGCTGTCGTATGGATCAGCGCCGAACATGATGGAGGGCGGCTTTCAATTACGTCCTGCAACACTGGCTCAGTGGTGAGCGCGCGCGCGAGGATGGACGTGCTTGTGCTCTGGCTCGCGCGATGCGCAGTCGCAGCAGTGCGTTCGGCGCTGCGCCCATCACCATGAAAGGCTTCTACACTTCTACGCCGAGCAACACCGTCGGCACTTTTGCGTCGTCGCGGAAATCGAAACGCGATTGATCCCGAGAAGTTCCGTCCGGCGTTCGATGCGTTACAGACAAGGCATCCGCTGTTGTCTGTGTGTGTCGAGGACGACATCGAACATGGCCGGGGCATTTACCGGTCCGACCGAAGACGTGACCGGCCGGTATGACCGAAGTCCAGCCGCTCAACGTGACACTGTCGAACGTCGCTTCAGGGTCGGGAGTGTGAGTTCGCTGATGCAGGAAGCTGCCGTCCGACTGCTCGATGCCGCCACTGTCAGCAATCCGCCACATTGCTGACGTAGAACCCGACCCGCCCCAATGTCGGCAAAGGCCGATGAACCGTCATCGACCGCCAAGCCCGGACATTGGCGAAGCCCAGATACGCCTGCGCACTGACTGTGAACGTAGAGACGACTAACCGCGCGCCCTCTGCGACCTCCGAAGTCGCAGCAACGCTCCAACGTCCGCCGACAACCTTATCCAATCAGCCAAACGCAAAGACTTAGCCCGCCTGGTTGAACGCTACGCCGCTACCTTGATTTATAATCATCAAGCCATCGGGAAACACCCGGCGGTCAGGTGTGGAAGCCTGTGATCGTAACCGCACCCCCGCTCAGGCGGGGCGTGCGTCTACCTCTGCACGTCTATATTTCTATGGGCGGGCTGTGGTGGGGGAGCCGCAAGGCTCGCCGGTTCGTTACGATCCCGGTCTTCCAAACCCGCCACGTGCCCGCTCACCCACTTCCTCAAGCGAGTGTCGGGCGATCCAGGAAGTACCAGGGAGGTCGCACCATGAGCAGCAAACCTACAAAAAAATCTCAACCCGCTTCACGCCCGCCTGTCGACGCGCTCCAGTACGAAAAGCTTGCGCTCTCCACCTTCGATCTATGCAACCGGCAGTTGAGTCAACTCAACACGCTGATCACACTTGCGTCCTCAATGTGTAGGAATCCTGCCATCACGAGCGACGAAAGACGACGTCAGCAGACCATGCTTGAATTGCTTGTCGACACAGCAGAGCAATATCAGCGAGAGCTCGAATGTGACCGTGAGCTGTATCAGGTGATCGCGCTCGATGCGAAGGGCATCCCGCAGAGCCGCATCACCGCGAGCCGTGCAGCGCGCCTTCTTGCAGAGGCATCACAAATAGCGACGAAGGAAACACCGGCAGGCACGAAGCCCCGCCCTGGCAAGCAAACGTCAGCCAAATCCGCGACAAACGAAGAAGCAGACGCTGCCCAACAGCCGGCTCCCACGCAGCACTAACCATCGAGAAGGTGAACGACTTCAGTCGTTCAGATTTGTAGCATGCCTGCCCTCAGTCACGAGCATGGGCGAGCGCCACAAGCAGATGTGGGCAGGCGTCGTATAAACCTAATAACTTTCAGGCGTTCGACATCGGTGCGCAGATCATCGACAATCGATAGGAAATCTCGACGCCGTTGGCACGAACAGCGTCCGGGAAAAACCGTCAATCCTCCCCTTACGGCATGGCGCACGAATATCTCGTCATTTTCCAATACCACGAGCCTGAACCGCGTGAGCTATTTGAGCGCGGACTGATCGAAGATTACGAATCGTCATCGGGCGCATTTATCGAGGCAGGGTCGGCGGAAGAGGCCTTGATCTGGTGCGAGGTAATCGCACAGGAGCTTCTTCGACGCGTCAACGATGACAGATCGTTGGATTGGAAACGCTTGGGATATTCGTGCTGGATTGAATCCACACCAGAAAAATCCCCTTGGGGCCACTGCTTGGTTTTTTTCAGCACGTTCGCGTCGGCGAGCTGCCGAACATCGACGCGATGAGTACTGCCGCGTACATTCGCTGGCAGGGTGGCGACGGCGCAAGTTAGCTAAAGCGAATGCGTTTGCTCGGCGCCCTCATCCAAACCGAACACAATATACCGGCGGCAAATGCGCTGAAATCAAATGCCAGCTTTCGCCGCCATCGTCGGATGTCCATAGCGCGCCAGTGGTCGACCCCATCGCGAGGCGCGTGCCGGAGTCGTCTACGGCGAGCCCGTGCCGATACACGAGGTCATAGGCCGGTGTAGGCGGCAACCCGTTCGAGAAGCGCTCGAACGTGCGGCCTCCGTCGCGTGTGCGCGTGACGACGAACTGGCCGTCTACCGGGATCCGGTACTGGTCTTTCACGGCGGGCACGAACCACGCGGTGTCCGGCTCGCGCGGGTGCACGGCAACGGCGAAGCCGAAACTCGATGGCTGCGCTTCGATCCGCTGCCAGTGGGCAGCGCCGTCGGTCGAGCGGAAGATCGCGCAGTGATGCTGCGTCCACAGCACATCGGGGTTTGCCGTGCATTGCACGACGCGGTGCGGGTCTTGCACGTTGGCATCGCCGCGCCGCTCTGGCGGCATATAGTCGGCCTCCATGCCCTCGGCACTCAGGCACCAGGTCGCACCACCATCGGCCGTTTGCCAGACGCCGCCGCACGACACGCCGACCGTCACGTGCCGGCTGTTGCGCGGATCGACCATCACGGAATGGATGCCCGGCGCGTCGTAGCCGCCTCCGAGCCATTCGCGGCGCTCCGGGCGATCCCACAGCGCACGGTTGAGCACCCATGTGTCGCCACCATCGTCAGAACGGAAGAGCCCACCGGGGATCGTGCCGGCCCACAAGACGCCCGGCTCGTCCGGGCCGCCGGTTTCGAGCGACCAGATTTGCTGAAGCGTCCAAGGCGGCGACGGGCTGGGCGCGGCCGCGCTCGCATTGTCCGCGCCGTCACCGGTACGCGTCTCGTCAGCAGGCTGCGGCGGGTAGACGGGAACCGCGCACTCTTCCCAATCCGCCATGCCAGCGCGCCGGCGATGCAGCTTCACGCCGAAGTGGCCGAGATTGAGCCCGACATACAGCGATCCGTCGCGCGGATCAGGCAGCACCATGCTCACCGGCTCGCCGACGAAATACGGCTCACCGAGGGTCCAGCTACCCTCGTCGTCGGCTTGCAGAACGAACAGTCCCTTGCGGGTTGCAACAAGCAATCGATCGCTCATGTCGAGTGTCTCCAGGAGTACGAGTGGAACCTTCTTATCCGCCCGACAGCGCCTGTATGACGTAAACCCGGCTTTCCTCACCGAGCGCATCGGACAGATGTTGTCGGTCGCGCACCGGCCGGCCATCGACAAACACGGCGAGATGCCTTCGCAGTGAGCCCTGATCGTCAACGATGTAGCCGCGCAGTCGAGGTTGCGCGGCGAAGACGGCCTCGAGTGCTTCGCCGAGCGTGCGCGCATCGATCTCGCGCTCGGGCGTTGCGATATGCCGTTGAATCGAAGCAGCGAAGAAGATGTGCGCCATGGCGAGGTAGCCGAACGGGAATGGCCTTGTTCGTCGATTCTGAAGTTTAGACCATCCGCCGTGTGCTTCGGAGCGTCGCCATACACCAGACGAAAGGCTGCGCCTCCGAAGCGGCCGTTGACATGCGGATGGCAACCCGAAAAAAGGCAGTGCTGCTCAGCGCCGCGATAGTGAGCGCAGTACTCGTCCCTGTTGCGCGGGCCGACGATCACGACGACCGCCGCCCAGGCCCGAATGGCCTGCCGTGGTTCGTCGTGGCGGACAGCCTCAGGACGACCACCTATGACGGCATCAGCGATGACCTGCTAACCGCCGGCCTCGGCAAAACCGGACTCGCAGGCCCAGCGCCAGCTATCGCCAAGAAGGAGCGCTCCGGCCGAACGCTGCCTGTGGAAAGAAACAAGGTCAATAAGTCGACATAACGTGAGGTGCTCGCCGGGGCGTAGCCGCGACGAGCACTGTCGATCAGTGTGTCCAGCGATAGATGATGACGCTGGCCCCGTTGTAGTTGTCCTTCGTGATCACGTACTCCCCGGTCGACCGACGGTACGATCGAAGGCCGTACATCGAATCCACGTCATTGCCGACGTACACGGTGTTGGGGTTGCTGTTGATCAACGTGGTGTCCAGGCTGCCTGTGGTGAGATTGAAGGCGTCGATGTTGGGCACGGTGTGTACGTATCCGACGAAGAGATAGTTGCCGGCCGCCGTGATCGACTTGGGATTGGCGCTGGTGAGGTTGATCACCGGATTGGGAGCGGTCGTGTTGCCTGCGAGCCAGCCGTGATACACCTCGATCCGCGTTCCGATCGACGTCCAGTCTGCGCTCCCGACAACTCCCTGGGCCAGGATCATCGTGTCGCTTTCCGGCAGGTAGATGATCCGCGTCAATGGCGTGATCGTGCCCGGAATGGGCGTTGCAATTCCTGCTCCCCAACTCGGCTTCCCGTTGGCATCGAAGCCGGTCAGCGGATAGTGCCAGATGGCATTCGTCTTGTCCAAACCGGCCCAGACGTCCCCTTTGCTGTCGAGGCAGAATCCGTCCCTGACCGGTGCGGTCGTATTGAACGCCGTACCCGGAAGCGTGGCGTCCGGTATGGCGATGTAGCCATTCGCAGCATTGAAGTGGAAGAAGTAGAAAGTATCGGGATTCTGGCCGGACGCCACGAGGATCCGGTTGGCGCCGACGGTGGCAAGTTGACCGAAGTGCTCATCCCGTGAGCGATCGTTGATGTTGATGCGTGGATCGGATGGATAGTCGATCGGATCGACCGTGTTCGCTACGAAGGTTCCCCCAGCGGTGCCGGTGTAGATGTTGGTCCCTCCATAGAAGTACGCGCCGTCGGTAGCCGGGTCCGGAGCGGCGACCCCCTCGAAGTTCAGAGACTGAAGCTTCCATTGCAGGTGGCCAGAACTGTCGTAGGAGTGAATGTCGGTGCCGCCGTCGCGGCCGAGGTCCCAGCTTCCGCCCCACGGGTTGTTGAGCACGTACAGGTTGCCGGCGGCGTCTTTGCCGATGCCGGTGACGCGGGTAAAACGCCTGTCGCCAACCTGGCCTTTGATTCCCGTTGTCGTATCGAGATATCCCCCCTGAATGCCAAATGTACTGATCAGAAATGGAATGACCAAAGTGTTATAGATCTTGATGTTCATGTCGGGGCCCGCGTCGCCGATCATGAGAAACCCGGTCGACGAATCGAGATACAGCGAGGACGGTCGAGAGGCGACGGACATCTGGATGGTGTTCACGAGCACGCCGGCCGGATTGAATTCGAGGATCGCGCCCGCGCTCTTCTGCGCAACCCAGATGTTTCCTGCGCTGTCCACCGCGAGCGCGCCAGGGCTTGAGACGGCGATATCCTGCCGCCAGACGCCGTCGGTGGTGTAGACGCGGATGCGATTTCCAGGCGAGTCGCTCGCATAAAGGAGCGAGCCCGACGTCGCGAGTCCCGTGATTACATCAGCCCGCTGCTCAGTCGTTGTCGCGCTGACCGAGATAAGAAAGTCGCGAGTTTGAGTGGTTCGGTTGTACCGCCCGACCGTGCCGCTGCCGTAAGTGGCATTAAATTGCAGAGCGGCGAAGATCGAAGTTGCGTTACCCGTAATGGCGCTGCCCTGAAACTCGCCGTGACCTCCTATGGATCCCAGGCTTTGGCCGTTCTGGTATATCGCGACACCACCTTCGTTTTCGTCCCACATGGAAGCCGTGTAGATGACGCCCTCGGGCGCTATCCACATGGAGCGCGCGACGCTACCCACGTGGGTAGCGTTGGTCCCAAATGTGTTCGCCACCCAGTCGGTGCTGTACTGTCCGTAACACTCCGGCGCGAGCGTAGCGATCAGAAGGGCGGTGAGGAACGTGGCATAGATTCGTTTCATGATAGTGAAGCGTGCCCTCCTGAGGCACCTGAATCGGGGGATTGCGGTTTGGCCCATGCTCGCAGCATTGACAACCTGACGGGCTTCACATGGGGACCGACTGATGGTTCCTGTGACTGCCTTCCTTGTCGTGCTGGCATGCGCGCTATGGGCTGGAAGATTCTTCGATCGGGAAGGGTCTTCTTCGAAGCGTGCCAGGCGCCGCTCGCCCGTTCGGCGAACGGCGTTTCGCAGGAAACTGTCCTTGTCCACTGGCCGCTCCAGCAAGCGTCGCGTCTGTCCAACTCGAGGCTGCGTTAGAGCGGTATATCGGCGAGGCGCGGAAAAGGTTGAGCTGTTCGCATTCCCAGCACGAGCAAACGCGTTGGAGCCCAGCCCGAGCAGCGCTTTCAGCTGGTCCGCGAGGTGGATGAGCGTTCAGATGCCAACTGGCGGTTCGGGGTGGCAAGCGTGGCCCGCGAGCGGGTGATTTCTCGCGAGACGAAGGTGCGGTGAGGGCCGACTAGCGAAGTTCGCGGCCGAGGGGCGTCTGACCGGACTCGGCCGGCTTCCGGAGTTCCGGGCTCGGCCATGAAGCGTCGTTCGCGCGCAACGTCGCTCAGACATTCAGGCGTCGGTTCCACTCAGGAACCGGCCATTCGATTCCCAATGGTGAAGTGTTGCTTGTCGGCCGAAGCGGTCGTTCGCGCGCGTCGAAATTGAGTCGGACGCGAACGTCGGCTGTCGAGAAACTCGAATGATCTGTATCGGCGCACAGGGGACTTAGGTTCGGTCCAATACGGACGTTTAGAACCTGTCGCCGGGGCGCGAACCGGCTCGCGAACATGGCACATCTCGCCGCGTCTAGATTCTTCTGTCTGGCATTGAACTTATCGTTCCGTACCTTTCTACGCGCACGCGCCTGTGGATTACGGGTTCGCGCGCAGCCGGCCGATCATGGCATGGACCGCAGTAAGCTGCGAACCCGATTTCAGCGCATAGTCGGGGCCGGTATAACCGAACCAGTCGCAGCAATCTTCCGGACTGAAAGGAACCGTGGGCGCAATCGCCTGAGGGTGAAGGACGACGATGTTGTTCGTGTCGGCCCAGTAGTTGTAGTTAGTCTTCGCATAGAAATTGTCTCCGACTACGGCCGCCGACGACCACGCCTGCCCCGACTACCGAGCCCGAGTACGCAACCTGGTATTGGATCGCCATGAAGGCGCCCCACGAAAGGCCTGACACAGACGTATGTGACGGGTCGCCGTGGTATGACGGCCGCGCATCAGCGGCCAGCTCGGCGGAAGCGTCCGGCCTGCGGGCTCAGTGCTTTCCCTTCACGTACATTCAACGCTTCCATGTCGAGCATCGCTGCCCGCTTGCCGGCCTGTTGACAGCTACGCAGGCGAGCGATCTGGCGAGTCTCATCGCAAGGGGTATCCAGCAACGAGCGGCCGCTATAGATCGAGCGACGGCGGTATGGCGAGGCGCGATCGTGCGGGATGCACGCTGATAATCACGTGAAACTGCAAATTCATTCTGTCGCGAAACGAATGGTTTCTTTTTCAACCTTGCATGCTGCGATCACTTTGATGGCGAGGCCTAGCCGAAATGACAGTCCTCTATTTGTCTGATCAAAAAAATCTTTGAATAGCGAGGGTTTCTAGCCTCATTTCTTCGGTTTGCCGGTGTGGGGCCATCGTTATCCTCAGCAGTGTTGAAGGATCCGGATGTTGTCTGCATGCCGTCTCGCACGCAAACGTTTCACCTTTGTGACGAGTCTGAAACTGATGCGATCTTTTCGCTCCCGGGTCTGACACGTCTGCGCCTTCAACAATTGACTCAGAAACCCGTCGCATCGCGTTTTAACGCAGCTTCGTTCTTTCGGCATCCTTACAAAAGTCAAACTCACCTACGGAGTCCTCATGCTTCAATTTATCAAGTCTCTGTCGCGCGACGAGCGCGGCGTTAGTGCGCTCGAGTATGCGGTGCTCGCCGGCATCGTAGTCATTGCGGTCGTGGCGGCCGGCGCTATTTTCGGTGGCGCTGGCGGTCTGCCTGCGCTGTTCACGAACATGGTCACGAAGGTTACGAACGCACAGAACGGTTAATCGATATCTCCAGACATTGCGGGATCAGTGGGCCAGCCCGGCTTCCCCAAGGGGCGCCGGGCGTCCCGGGCACAGCGGAAAATAAGGAAAAGCCACCCATGCTGTACGCGGCGAAATCAGCGGCTTGTCTTGTATTGGCATCACTGGCGGTGCGCGATATCCGCTCGCGCCGCTTGCCGACACGCGCCGTATTGCTCGTGGCCTGTCTTTACGGGATCGATGCTGCTGTTGCTGGAGTAAGCATCGCGTCGCTCGCGGATCACCTCGGTGCTGCTGCCATCGGCTTTGCACTGTTCGCGCTTTTGTTCCGCTGCGGCTGGATGGGCGGAGGCGATGTCAAGCTGGCCGCCGCCGTTTTCCTGTGGGCAGGTCCTGCCTACGCATGGCCGGTGTTTTTCATCGTATCTTCCGGCGGCCTGGTTCTCGGCTTGACAGCGCTGATCATAGGTCTCGTCCGCAGACATGCGACGCATTCCGCGCCAGCATCCACGCAGCCCGCTTCGCCGTGCAGCGTGCCCTACGGCGTCCCTCTTGCGTTCGGCGGCATCGCGGCCGTATGGCTGCCCGTCTTGAACTCTCTGTAGCCGATCTGACAGCCGATCGCCACGCCCATGCCCAGAATTTTAAAGATCGTCATCCTCGTGATACTCGCCTCGGTCGGCGCGATCATTTTCCGCGCGTTGTTCGTCGCCGCATCGCAGCCGGGCCAGGCGCGGCCGCCGGCGATGGATCGGGTGCGCGTCGCAGCCGCTGATCTGCCAGAGGGGATGTTGCTGCGCGACAGCGACCTCGCCTGGAAAGATGTTCCTCACAAGCAGCTCCAGCAGGGTGCGCTTGTAAAGAGCGACGCTGACAGCGCAGATGCAACGGACCTGAAAGGCGATGTGCTGCGCCACGCGGTGACAGCCGGCACGCCGCTAGGCACTGCGGATGTCATTCCGCCCAATGCGCCGGGATTTCTCGCTGCTGCATTGAAGCCCGGCATGCGTGCAACTTCAGTTGCCATCGACGACGTTTCGGGCAACGCCGGCCTGATCCAGCCAGGGGACTACGTCGACGTGCTGCTCACGCAGCAACTCGACGGGCCGGCCCGTGCGCCGGAGAACACCGCTCGCTCTGTGGAAAGCGAGACGGTGGTCAACCGCGTTCGCGTGCTCGCAGTCGGTTCGGTCTTCCAGCGACCCAAGGCAGATACGGCAGACGCGAATACGCGTGCGCGAACGGTCACGTTCGAGGTGACGCCGCATACCGCGCAGGTGATCGCCGTCGCGACGCATCTGGGTTCGCTGTCACTCGCGCTGCGCAGTTTTGCGACTAGCGATCGCAATCCGCCCGTCACCGGCAATGAGACGCTGCCGCAAACACCACCCGTGTGGGCCGGCGACGTCTCGCGTGCCCTGTCAACGGTACGCGTATCGGCGCACGGCACGGCGGGGTCGGTCCCGGCTGCCCCGCATCCGGTGATCGTCTACCGCGGCTCCCAGGTATCGGACGCAGGCGGGGATGCAAGGCTTCAAGGCAGTACCGGTGCCGCGGGTGTGCCACCACTGCCGCCGAACCCGCCGACGACGGTTGCCGGGCAGAACCCGTTGCCGGAACAGCCCACTACACAACGCTGACCCTTCGGCTTGCCCAGGCGGTGAGACCCGAAATTAACAGGAAGGATTCATGTTGCATCGTGTCTATTCGGCAGTGCAGGTGCGGTTGATCGCCGGATTCGGACTGACGGTCGCACTGATGCATGGCGCGCTCGCTGCGAGCATCGATCCGTCGCTGGCGGTCGCGGCAGGCGGGGGCGAAATGCTGCACCTGCCCGAGCCAGCCGTCGCGGTGTTCGTCGCCGATCCGGGTGTCGCGGACGTGCACGTACCGACGCCTCAAACGGTATTTGTGCTCGGCAAGAAGGCGGGCACGACGACCTTGTTCGCGCTCGGCGCCCACAATCGCACGATCCTGCGGGAAACCGTCGTGGTCAGTGCGGATACGCCATCGATACAGCGTATGCTCGACGCCCGCTTCCCGCACTTTCAGCTGAACCTGACGGGTGCTCCCGGTTCGCTGATGGTCGCTGGGCGCGTGCCCGACGCGGCGGCCGCGGACGCCGTGATGCAGTCCCTTACACCGTATCTGCACGACAAGGAGACGCTGGTTAACCGGCTGACGTTGACGCGGCCAATCCAGGTCAATCTGCGCGTGCGCATCACCGAAGTGGACCGCAACGTGACGCAGCAATTGGGCATCAACTGGAACGCACTCGGCCAAAGCGGAAACTTCATCGGCGGCCTGTTCAACGGCCGTGCGTCCGCTGCCACGACGACGCTTTCGTCAACCGGCGCATTCTCGGTCCTCGGGGCGTTCCACGCCGGCAAATGGGCGATTGACGGGGTGCTCGACGCGCTCGATCAGGAAGGCTTGATCACGATGCTCGCGGAACCGAACCTCACCGCGATGTCTGGCGAAACCGCCAGTTTCCTCGCAGGTGGCGAGTTTCCGATCCCGGTTCCGCAAGGCCAGACCAATTCGATCACGATCGAGTTCAAGCCCTATGGCGTGTCGCTCGATTTCACGCCCACGGTGCTGTCGGATAACCGGATCAGCCTCAAGGTGCGCCCCGAAGTCAGCGAGATCGATCCGACCAACAGCGTGACGATCGACAGCATCAAGGTGCCCGCGCTCACCGTGCGCCGCGTCGAGACCACCGTCGAATTGTCGAGTGGACAAAGCTTCGCCATTGGCGGACTGCTGCAGAGCAGGACCAGCGACGTCCTCTCGGAGTTGCCGGGCCTGGGCAAGCTTCCGGTATTGGGCAAGCTGTTCTCGTCGAAGAACTATCTCAACGACAAGTCCGAAGTGGTGGTCATCGTGACGCCTTACATCGTGCAGCCCGCTGACCCCGGCCGTCTGCGGCAACCGATCGACACCATCGTGCGGCCGAGCAGCGACATCGAGTATGTGCTGCAGAGCAAGCTCGGGCTCGATCCGCTGTCGGGGAACGTGCCGCGCCTCGTCGGGGCCGCGGGCTTCGTCTATTGACCTATCGGGAACCATGCCATGCTCCTTCGACTGATCGGTATTGGACTGCTGCCGCTTTTGCTGCCCGGCTGCATGTCCGCAACTCCGCCACTCGGACTTCCCGATGCATCGGTCATCGGCTTCGACAGCCGCCACGCGATCGCGCCGGACTGCGCGACGCTGGTCCAGCCGTCGCATCTGGTCGATGCGGGCGTCGCGCGCGCGAGCATGCCATTCGGCTGCGCGACGTATACGAATCTCGCGGTGATGCTCGCCCGGCCGGAGGATCTCGTCGATCCGCTGCCGTACGCCGGCGCCGACGCAACGACGGCCGCAGGCGCGGTGCGCCGCTATGACGAAGGCCGCGTGAAGCAGCCGAACGCCACGTCGACGACAAGTCCATTGACACACTGACACGCCCCTCATGAATGCGCTCGACATGTTTCGTCCCGCGAGTTCGGCCGCAGCACACGCGGCGGACCTGCTTGCGGTTGTCTCTGATGCAACCAGCGTCGATGCCGTGAAGAGCCTGATTGTCGATCAGGCGATATCGAATGCGCACGCGCAGATCGGCAACATCGACGACGCGATCCGTCTGCTGCAGAATCTCACGCGGCCGCCGCGCCAGTTGCTGGTCGACGTGTCCGGCTCCGACATGCCATTGTCGGACCTCGCTCGACTGGCCGACGTGTGTGCGCCGTCGGTCGCCGTCGTTGTGATCGGCGATCGCAACGATGTCGGTCTGTATCGCAGCCTGCTCGAGATTGGGATCCAGGACTATCTCGTCAAGCCTGTGACGGTCGAACTGCTCCTGCGCGCACTGTCGGCTCGTGATCCGTCCGCCCAGGCACGCACCGGCAAGGTGATCAGCTTCATTGGCGCACGAGGTGGCGTAGGTGTGACGACGATCGCCGTCTCGCTCGCGCGACATCTGACGGATGAAACGCTCAGACATGTGGTGTACGTCGACCTGAACCTGCACGGCGGGGCGGCCGGTTCCACGCTTGGGCTACCCGGAGGCAACGGGCTGACTGATCTGTTGCAGGACACGCGCAGCATCGATCCGCAGGCACTCGATCAAGCGGTGGTGGCAGCCGGTGAACGGCTCTTCACGCTGTCGTCAGAGCTTCCCTATGAAACCGAGTTCACCGTGCGTCCGGGTGCGCTCGCCGACCTGATCAATACGCTCAAGCGCCGCTTCCATTATGTGCTGCTCGATCTGCCGGCCCGGAGCGGCCGCATCGTCGAAGAGGCGCTCGACGCATCACAGGTCATCTGCATCGTGGCGGATCCTTCCGTGTATGCGTCACGCGAGTGCATGCGCCTGCTCCGCTTCACCGAAGATCGCTCGGGCGAACCGGTGATCTCGGTGCTGCTGAACAATCCGCTCGAACCCGTCGCGGACCGCGTCCAGCCTCTGGACTTCAAGCGCGCGCTGGGACGCGCCGTCGTGCACGAATTGCCGTACGATCCAAAGCCCCTTGCGCGGGCCGAAAACCTGGGCGAACCGCTCGGCGATCGCAGGAAGCCTCTGGGGTTTGCCGCCGCTATCGAACGCGTTGCAAACAGCCTCACCGGCCGTGAGTCTCCGGCGCCCGCTCCCTGGCACCTGCGGTTATTCAAAATGCGGAGAAGCGGCTGATGTTCGGCGCCAAAAAACCCATCCCGGAGCCTTTGCCGCTCGCCGACGCAGAAACCGTGCAGCCCGCGGCGCCTGCGCCTGCGCCTGCGCATCCGCATCCGCGCACGCCGCCTGACGGCTACGAGACCGTGATTCGCTCGGAAAACTTCAGGAAAATCCGCGCGGTAGTTTTTGCATCGATGAACATGTCTGCCGCGCTGATGAAAACGCGCGACCAGGTGCGCGCAGGCATCGAGGAAATCGCTGCCGACGCGGTGATACGCGAACAGCTGCACATCACGCCTGGCGAGCAGGCCCAGATCGTCGGCGAAATCCTCAACGACATGTTTGGCGTCGGCCCCATCGAACCGCTGCTCGCCGATGATGCGGTGACGGATATCCTCGTCAACGGTCCGGATCAGGTCTATGCCGAGCGGCATGGCCGGCTTGAACTGACGTCGCTGAAGTTCCGCGACAACGCGCATGTGACTAACGTCGCGCAGCGCATTGCAGCTGCGGTTGGCCGACGCGTCGACGAAAGCAGCCCGATGGTCGACGCGCGACTGGCCGACGGAAGCCGGGTCAACGTCGTGCTGCCGCCGATCGCGCTACGCGGCGCATCGATCTCGATCCGGAAGTTCTCACGGCGCAATATCACGCTTGCAAGAATGGCCCAGCAAGGCAACATGTCGCCGGAGATGGTCCGCTTGCTGAAGATCGCCGGCGCGTGCCGTCTCAACATCATCATCTCGGGCGGTACAGGTTCGGGCAAGACGACTTTGCTCAATGCTCTGTCGCAACACATTGACGAACACGAACGTGTCGTGACTATCGAGGACGCCGCGGAACTGCAATTGCAGCAACCCCACGTCGTAAGCCTCGAAACGCGCCCAGAGAACAGCGAGGGACTCGGCGCGGTGACGCAGAGAGATCTCGTGCGCAATGCGTTGCGGATGCGTCCCGACCGCATCATTCTGGGCGAAACACGCGGTCCCGAGGCATTCGACGTACTGCAGGCAATGAACACCGGTCACGACGGTTCGATGACGACCATTCACGCGAATACGCCGCGCGACGCGATCACCCGGCTCGAAAGCATGGTGATGATGGCGAACGGGAACCTGCCGCTTACGGCGATCAGGCGCCAGATCGCCAGCGCCGTACATCTGATCCTGCAGGTCGAACGCATGCGCGACGGCGTGCGCCGCGTTACCCGCGTGACTGAGCTGGCGGGCATGGAAGGCGACGTGATCATCACGCAAGATCTGTTCGCGTTTCGCTACGATGCCAGCGCCTATCAGGAAGACGTGAAAGGCACCTTCGAGTCGTCGTCGTTGCGTCCTGTGTTCGCGACACGCGCTGCCTACTACGGCCTCGAGACGACCCTGATGGAGGCGATGCGGCCATGACACCAGCGGACATCGTCGGCGCCGGTGCGTTCGTCGCGATCGTGCTGACAGGCATGCTCGTATCTTCGCTGCGCGATCTCGCACGCAGTCGGCCGCGGCGGCGTATTCAGGAGCGCATGAGAGAGCTTCAGCAGGTGCGCGCCGCAAGGCAGCAGTCTGCGCCAGCAGACACGAGCGGCGCATTATTCGAACGGCCGAAGGACTACGGCGCGTTCCAGAGGTGGTTCCAGCAATATGTGCAGCGGATCAGGGCGGTAAGCGGCGGGGGCGGCATCCGTCTCGTATGCGCGAGTGGTATAGCCGGCGCTGTGGTCGCGTTCATCGTCGTGCGGCTCGCCCCGCTGCCTGGGTGGTCGCATCTGTTTATTTATTCCTGCATGTCGCTCGCCGCGATACGGTTCACCTATCGCTTTCTGATCGCCCGTTTCCGCGCGCGGTTTCTGCTGGTATTTCCCGATACGCTCGACCTCATCATCCGGGCGGTGCGTGCCGGCATCCCGGTCGTGCAGGCGATCAGCACCGCTGGCAAGGAGGCCGAGGAACCGGTTCGCTCGACTTTCCGCACGATGGGCGACAGCCTGCGGCTGGGTGCGGACCTGAAAGAAGTGCTCGACAAAGCAGTCGTACGCCTGCAGATCGCCGATTTTTCGTTCTTTGCAGTGTGTCTGCTGCTGCAACGTGAGACAGGTGGAAATCTGGGGGAAACGCTGGAGAACTTGTCTGGAATCATTCGCACCCGCAGGGACATTCGTCTGAAGACCCGAGCGTTGACCGCGGAGGGCCGAATCGCGAGCAAGATCATTTCCGCGGTGCCCTTCGCCATTATGGGCTTCCTGTACGTCATCAACCGGCCGTATGTCGACCTGCTGTTTCACACACGCGCTGGCCACAAGATGCTGACGCTTGCCGCGGTGCTACTTGTCATCGGTCTTTCGCTGATTCAAAAAATATCGAATCTGGACACGTCGCGATGAACTTTATTGACTCTGATGCCGTGCGCGACCTTGCGCTGGTGCTCCTGCTCTGCGGCGGACTACTGCTTGCGCTGATGCGGCCGCGCAGCACCCGCCGTCGCATCGCACATCGCGCGCGTATCGCCGCAATGCGCGCGGACTCGCATCCACCATTGCGCGCGGAAGAGCACGTAGCGGACCTTTGGCAACGCCTGCTGAAGCGCTTTGCATCGCTCGGCGAACGCGTGCCAGTGGGCGGTGCGGCGCAGCGCAACCAGCTGGGCGAGCAGTTGGTCCGGGCCGGATTTCGCGAGCGCCGGGCGGTTTCGATGATGATCGGCTTCAAGCTGCTGGTCGGCGCGTTGTTCGCGCTGGTGGCAATTGTGCTCGGTCCGTATGTGCCACGCATTGGCGAGTATTTTGTGTTTCGAGCACTGATGATGGGCGGCGTGTTCATCGTTGGGATGATGCTGCCCGAGCTTGCGCTGAACACGCTGATCAGCCGCCGGCAAAAGGCGATAGCTTCGTGTCTGCCCGACGCGCTCGACCTGCTGGTGATCTGCACCAACGCGGGCAACAGTCTGGTGGTCGGCGTGAAGCGCGTCGCACGAGAACTGAAGACGATCTGTCCGCCGCTTGCCGACGAGTTTGCCGTAACCGGCGACGAACTGCAGGTCAGCGGCGACAGTGCGGGCGCCTTGCGCCACCTGGCGGCGCGAATCGGTTTGCCCTCGGTGCGCGCGCTCGTGACCACGCTGATTCAGTCGCAACAGTACGGCACTCCAATCACCCACTCGCTGCGCATGCTGTCACGTGCCGAGCGGACCGCGCAGATGATGACGCTCGAAGAAAAGGCCGCGAAACTTGCAACCAAGATGACGTTGCCAATGATGTTCTTCATCCTGCCGACGGTGGGCCTGATAGCGGCCGGCCCGGCTGTGATTCGCCTGATAGCGGTCTTCAAATGAAAATTTCCCCAACGTTGCTGCGCTCCATCGTCATAGCGCTGCCGTGTGCCGTCGTTTTGCTGACGGGTTGCGCCAACGGCGGCAGTTTTAACCCGCGCCCCATCTCGTCGTCGCGCAACATCGACGGAACGAGCGATCTGCGCGTCGCCGACAGTGCTTTGCGAGGTGGTGATGTCGAGCTTGCGAGCACACTGTTCGAAAAAGCGCTCGCGGCAAACCCGAACTCGCCCGAGGCGCAACTCGGTCTGGGCGATGCAATGTACCTGGCCGGCGACCTCGAGCGAGCCCGAGCGCTTTACCAGCTCGCCGCGCTGCAGACCCTGGTGAAGCCGGCAGCGCAACTCGGTCTCGCACGCGTGGCGTTGCGGCAGCGCCGGCTTGACGATGCAGCGGCGCTATATCGCGGGCTGCTAGCCAGCCAGCCTGACGATCCTGTGGCGTGCGAGGGTCTCGGCGCGGTGCTCGACCTTCAGGGCCGCCACGCGGACGCGCAGGCAATCTATCGCAGCGCGCTCGCGGCGCACCCGGAGGTACAGGGTTTGCGCATCAACCTGGGCCTGTCTTTCATTCTTGAGAATAAGCCCCGTCAGGCCGCCAACACTCTGCTCGACGTCGCAGGCCTGCCGGATGCACCTCTGCAGGCGCGCCAGAACCTGGCTCTCGCGTACGGGATGCTCGGCAACGCGGAGGCGGCGAAGAAGATCCTGCTGGTCGATCTGCCGCCGTCTTCGGCCGACGACAACCTGCGCTTTTATCAATCGCTGCGCGACAGGCTCGCCGGGTATCCTTCAGATACCCGGCGTACAGACGGCAAGGCCACAGCGGCAAGCGTTTCGCCGCCCGCAGAGGCGCCGAAATGAATCAGCGCGCGCTCGCCGTCAACCCGTCGCGTTGCCCCGTCCGGGCGCAACGTGGGTCGCGTGCCGGCGCCGAGCGCGGAGTGATCGCGCTCGAATTCGTTCTGGTGTTTCCGTTCCTCATGCTGGTGCTGTTCGGCATTATCGACGTCAGCCTGCTGTTGTGCGACAAGGCGGTCATTACCAATGCGAGTCGGGAAGCGGCCCGCGCCGGGGTGGTAGTGCGGATTCCCCAGTTGTCGGTTACCCAGATCAGCAATGTCGCGCTGAATTACACGCAGCAGAATCTTGTCACTGGAGGCACGGCTACAACACCCACCGTTACGGTAGATCAGTCAGGCGGCACGTCTCCCGGCAGTCCATTGACGGTCACGGTGACTTATCAGTACCAGGGCCTTGTTGTGGGTTCTGCTTTCAGTTCACTGACCGGCCCGGTCACGCTGACGGCTACAACTGCGATGAATTACGAGTGAGGGTGAAGATGAAGCGCACTGCCAACCCGTCGCGAATTCAGCCATCCCGCCCCCTGAGTCGGCAACGCGGCTCCGTGGCGCTCTTCTTCGTGTTGTTCCTCGTAGCGTTGCTGAGCTTCGGCGCATTCGCAGTCGACCTTGCGCGTGTCAGCGTGGTGCGCAATGAACTGCAAAATGCGGCCGACGCCGCGGCGCTGAGCGGTGCGGCCGCGCTATTGGCTGCCGGCACTAGCGGGCCGAACTGGGCTCTGGCGCAAACCGCAGCAAGTAACAGCGTCTCGCTAAACCGCTCCGATCAGCAGAAGCTGACGACGGGCGCGATTCAGACCGGTTACTGGAACCTGTCGGGCAGCCCAGCCGGCATTCAGCCGACAACGATTTCGCCGGGCCTCGACGATGCGCCCGCAGTGCAGGTAATTGTGACGCGCGCGGCAAACCAGAACGGGGGTGCGATCAATCTGTTTCTGGGCGGCCTGCTGAACCTGCTGAGCACGCCCGGCAGCGCCACTGCCGTAGCCGTGGCTGCGTCGCCAGGGACGGTCGGCGCGGGCGGCCTGTTTCCCGTCGTGCTGGACCAGTGCATTTTCAACCAGTACTGGAACGCGCAGACCAATCAACCCATGATCGACCCATCGACGGGTCAGCCTTACGAATTCAACATTACGAACGGTCAAGTCTATGGGGCATCGTGTTCTGCCGGCCAGTGGACGTCATTCCTGATCAACGCGAACAACGTGCCGACCGTTCGCTCGCTGATCGCGAACGGCAATCCAACGCCGCTGAGCATCGGCGACAGCATCTGGGTCGAACCCGGCGCGAAAACGACGCTGTACAGTTCGGTGCCGACGAACGTCACAATCGTCATTCCCGTCGCGGCGCAAATCGACATTAAGGCGTATGTTCCGATCGTCGCTTTCGCCGCGTTCTACGTCGACGCATCGGTTGGAGGTAGCGACAAATACATTCAGGGGCATTTCGTCGCGGGTTACAGGATACCGACATCTGCGAGCGGCGTCGGACCCAACTACGGAGCGTACATTGAACCGCGCCTCGCGCAGTGATCCCGATGCTGTCTGGCACGCGGCTCGCGAGCTGCGCGACGACCTTTCCTAACATCGACACGCAACGCCAATGGAACAAGAAAACCTGGGGTGGCCAGGCGCGCCCACCGCCTCGATCAGCCTCGATGCCCCGGCGTCCGTATCGCTTCCTTCATCTGCCGCGCGGCTGACGCCCAAACAACTGGTGATCGAGATTGCGTTGCGCGTCTGCACCGTGTCGGCACTTTCCGTGTTTCTCGTTTCCGCGATCCTCCAGGTTCTGAAGGACCCTTCGCGAATCACGCTGTTGCTCTTTTTGTTCACCTCACTCCTGGACATCGGCCTGGTGGTCTTCGCACGTGTTGCGCGCGAGCGGGACTTTACTCCCGTCAGCATGGTGATGTCTGTGACCGGGACCTTCTACTACGTCGCTTTTCGGATGGAGCCCGGCATCCATCTTATTCCTGAGGGGGTAGCCGTCGGATTGCAAATTGTCGGCATCGTCATCCAGCTTTGGGCGAAGCTCGCGCTGCGGCGCTCATTCGGACTTCTGCCCGCGAATCGAGGGGTTGTTGTGAGCGGGCCTTATCGCGTCTTGCGCCATCCGATGTACGTCGGGTACATGATTAGAAACGTCGGTTTTCTGCTTCCGAACTTCGGACTTCAGAATGTCATCGTGTTCGCGCTGCACTTCTGCGTACAGATCTGCCGAATCGTTCGGGAAGAACGCGTGCTGTCCAAGGATAGAAGCTACCGCGAATTCATGAGCCGCGTTCGGTATCGGTTGATCTTCGGTGTGTTCTGAATGCCGACGAGAGCAGCGGCCGCCACGCTAGCGAAGTAGGGCCGGGGACCTGATGTACGTGACATTCCGTTCGGTGGAACCGGCGACAGAGGCGAAAGATGTGGCCGCTCGGTAAGCGCCAGTCCAAGCCGAAGCATTTGCGTCTTGTCACAAGAAAAACCGCTCGCACGACGAGCACTTTTGTGCCGCGAAGCCTATTACCGATGCCATTGCGGAACTCATTGCTTTCGCCTTGGGCTGGACGCGCCGTAATGGATATAGGTCGCCACGATGCAAGGGCTGACTGGAACTGAGCGTCCGATTTGTAGAAGAATATATCTCCGTTTCAGGTAGATAGCGCCCGTCAAGAGCGCGTTAAACCGGCCATTCGCGGTAGGTCATATTCGGTGAAGTACGAGGGACCGCTCTGGCCGAAGTGCGGCAGCAGCCTGTGCGAAGACGGATGTCCGAAGCACTCCGGAAGCCGCCATTTATGTCCCGCCAGCCCGAAGGGCTGATGTGGGTCGGCTACGGCCGGTTGCACCAAATGGCGGTGCGGTGGCGGTCCCTTTGACAGCCTCCTTCCGATTATTCCGCCGCAGGTTTCGACCCGGCGCCTCCCGTTGCGCGCTCGTCGGCAAGCGGACAGTTCTCAACTTCGAGCGCCGACGGCAGCAGGTGATCGCAGAACTGCTCGCGCAGCTTCAGTTTGTGCAGCTTGCCAACGGCCGTATGCGGCAATTCGTTGACGAAGACAACGTCATCTGGCATCCACCACTTCGCGACCTTGCCCTCGTAGAACGCGAGCAGTTCTTCGCGCGTGATCTCCGCGTCCATGCGTTTGACGACGACGAGCAGCGGCCGCTGCAGCCACTTCGGATGGGCGCAGGCGATGCAGGCCGCCTCTGCGACGGCCGGATGCGCGATCGCGATGTTCTCGATTTCGATCGAACTGATCCACTCGCCTCCCGACTTGATCACATCCTTGCTTCGGTCGGTGATGCGCATGAAACCGTCCCGGTCGATCGTGGCCACGTCGCCGGTCGGAAACCAGCCGTCGACGAGCGGCGAGTCATCCTGCTGGAAATACCGCTTGATCACCCACGGACCGCGCGTGCGCAGTTCGCCGAACGCGATGCCGTCCCACGGCAGATCGCGCCCATCGTCGCCGACGATCTTCATGTCCACGCCGTAGATCACGTGCCCCTGCTTTTCGCGCAGCCTGCGCTGCTCTTCCGGCGGCCGCTGTGATTGTTCCCAGTTCAGTTTTGCGACCGTGCCGAGCGGTGACATCTCGGTCATGCCCCATCCGTGAATGGCTTCGACGCCGTATTCCTCGAAGGTGCGCAGCATCGCCGGCGGGCACGCGGACCCGCCGATCACCGCGCGTTGCAGTGACGACAACCGCACGCCCGCTTCCTTCATGTAGTTGAGCAGGCCAAGCCAGACGGTTGGCACGCCGGCGGAATACGTGACGCGCTCCGCCTGCATCAGTTCGAACAGGGATTTTCCGTCGAGATCCTTGCCCGGAAGGACGAGTTTCGCGCCCGTGAGCGGCGCGGCATGCGGCATGCCCCATGCGTTCGCATGAAACATCGGCACGACGGGCAACACCGAGTCGCGCGCCGATAGACACATCGCATCCGGCAGCGAACCGGCGTACGCGTGCAGCACCGTAGAGCGATGCGAATACAGCGCGCCCTTTGGATTGCCTGTCGTGCCCGAGGTGTAACAGAGGTACGATGCCTGGCGCTCGTCGAGGAGCGGCCAGTCGAATGCGCCGTCGTGCGGTTTGAGCAACGTCTCGTAGCTGATGAGCGGTATGGGCGTCTGCATCGCAGGCAGATGCGCGTCGTCGGCAAGCGCGATCCACCCACGCACCTTCGGGCAGAGCGGCGCAAGGCAATCGATCAGCTGCGCGAACGTCGTATCGAACAGCACGTAGCTGTCATCGGCGTCGTTGATGATCCATGCGATCTGCTCGGGGAAGAGCCGGGGGTTGATGGTATGGCAGACGGCCCCGAAGCCCGTCGTGCCGTAATAGGCTTCCAGATGGCGGTAACCGTTCCATGCCAGCGTGCCGATCCGTTCGCCCGGCTGCACATCCAGCGCGATAAGCGCCTGTGCCAGTTGCTTCGCGCGTTTTTCGCAGTCGCGATACGTGTAGCGATGCACGTCGCCTTCGATGCGCTTTGACACGATCTCGGTCGTGCCGAAGTGACGTGACGCATGGGCCAGCAGTGAGGAAACCGTCAGCGGCACGTCCATCATCTGTCCGAGCAGCGGTGTCGTCATAGCCGAGTCTCCCTGCTATTGTCGCGAACTCGGAATCGCGTAAGAGTGCTAGGAATATCGGACATGGCACCCGCCCGGCAGCCGAGCCTTCAGGCTATTCAACATAGTTGAGGCCTGCGAGTGTTGCAAATAGATAAGATGCATATTGCTCATGTCCCGCGTCTGTAGCACCCGCAATCCGCGCACGGAGACTAGCCACGCGCATGTCAGACCGTAGTCGGCCAATTGCGGACGTTGGCTGAAGGCACCTGGATTTTGCACCGCTTCTCATGTTTACTACGGCGGTACAGTTACTACACTTGGTATGGGTCGCGGAAGTCAGGTGCGCGGCCTTCTCAATTACTTCCACGCACTACACGCTGTCGAAAAGAGCAGTTACACGCTGCACACATTGTTCGTGCGGCATGCTCGTTTCGCTGGTCAAACAGGAGGATGCAATCATGCAAACTGTTATAAGGAGATTTTCCGGAAAGGGTGCAAAGGAGTTGTTCGATCTGCTGGAGAAGCGCACGGCTGACGTCGAAGAACTGATGCGTTCGGTCAAAGGCTTTGTCAGCTACACCCTCGCACGCAGCGGCGATGGCGGATTCTCGGTGACTGTTTGCCAGGACAAGACAGGCACTGACGAAAGCGTGCAGAAGGCGAAGGACTGGATCGCGAAAAACGCCGGAAACACGGGCGTGGGCGCGCCGGAGATATCGGAGGGATCAGTCCTCATTCACCTGAAGTAACTTTGCCTTGCGACTGGCAGCGCGTGAGTTCAGCGGGCGGATTGGGACGTGCGCCGCCGGTCTCACCATCCACTCCTCACGCTCACGCTCACGCTATTGCCAGTGGTTGCCGGGCCCATAAGTTGCGGTCCCGTCCAGTCGTACTGCCTTTGAAACGGACTGCTCGAGCAAACGTATTTCCACCGACTGGGTTATCAGTTCAAAACACAAGAGAAACGCCAACGTATAACCGCCCCCGGGAAATCTCTGAATCCATCCCAGTATCGGCACCGCAAAACGCGTTCTGACGGAGTCCCGTGTCATTACGTATGTGATGATAATCCCGATCGCCGCACCCGCGAGTATGTCGGTCGGATAGTGCAAGCCGAGATAAACGCGCGGCATGCATATGAAGATAGCGGTGTACAAAAGCGCAAGCACGCCCACGCGGCGCCAGACGAGAAAAATTCCTGTCGCGACTGACATCCACAGCATCGCGTGGTCGCTCGGAAAGGAACTCCAGGTTCGCACGTCTCGCAGACTGGCGGATGGAAAGTGCAGGTGCAGTTCGGGGTTATAGATTGGCCGCACCCGAAATGGCAAATAATCGGCGAGAAGCCTGCCGATTGCGAGCGCCAGAAGGCCGCCCACAATCGTTGCAATGACCATTTCACGCTCCCATTCGCCACGCTGACTGGGTTTGAACCACATCCACCACAAAATGGGTATGAGCACGAGGCCCTTGAATGTATACAGGTCCGCGATTACCCTTATCGCGTGGTTAATCAGGTCGGAGCTAAAAGCGTTGTGCGTCAGGAAAGCTAGGATTGCTGTATCGAAACTGTTCATTCGGCATGTCCTCTTGGATTCATGGCTATAAAAATGCCTGGTTATCGGAAGCTGACGCGCGCTTTTCTCTCAACCGCGAATGAGCCAAGTATGCCACCCGGGACGTAAGGCACAAGACGAATGCAAAATAAGGGGCCCGGGGAGCAACGGCAGTGCCCCGACCTAAGGATCGGTTGAATCGCGCAGTGGGCGCAATTCACCGCGTGCGACGGCCACCGGCGCCGCGAACGAGTAGCGTACGAGCATGTTGACTTCGCGAGCGCGAAGTTAGAATGGCGCATGCAAGACATTGGGGCAAGCATCAATCGTTATCAGAAGTACGGGCGCTACTCGCCCATGATTGCGCTGATACGCCTCGCGGTAGACAGCATGCACCCGTTCGCAAGGGAGGCCGAGGCGCTCATGGCAGGGTACAGTGCAGCGGGTAGCGGATGACACGCTCGTCCCGCGAATGTACTAAAGGACGATGATTTCAAGCGATCCGTGGGTAGCTTCAGAAGCGGGTCGGGTTACCTTGAATCAATGTCCGCTTCGTAGAACGGTGAACGTCGGCTCAGGGTCGATGACGGTCTGACGCGAGTCGATCTCTGGCGATTACCCTATGCAATCAGGATCGGACCGTGATTGGCCATGTGCGGTCGCTGGGTAGTGCGACAGCTCAGCCGCTCCAGCGTCTTATCGCCTTCGTCAACAGCCGCTCAAAACTCCCGACACGATCAGTTGCATTCGTCACCTTTGCCAAGACTTTTGCGCATAGTGTCGCCGGCGTCGGTCATAGAGGACGCCATCCGACGCAATGCAGACAACAATTCGTTGGACTCGGTTACGTTGCCTTCTTGATATCGTTGCCAGGCCGATTTGTCAGGATGGCGCTCGTAATAACGTGAAAGAGATGATCCCCCCGTGGCGCGAATCCGGGCTGGCCGACGAGCCAGCCGAGCGCCGACATCAGGGCGAACAGGTCGACCCCATCAATATCGGCGCGCGCCGTCCCCTCGGCTTGAGCGCGGAGCAGTAGTCGCGCGCCCGCCGAACGCAGCGCTGTGCTCGAAGCATGAAGCGCGGAGTCCGGGTCCGCGTGCGCGGTCGCAAACAAGGCGCAAATACCGCTATAGCTGCGAACGAATGCCACCCCATCGCGAAACCAGGACACCAGCGCTTCGTCAGGTGGATTCGACGTTTCGAGTTCGGCCGCCTGCTGTATCAGTTCGTCCACGTTCATGCGCAGCAACGCTTCGAATAAGGCTTCTCGTGTCGGGAAATGGCGAAATAGTGTCGCCAACCCGACGTCGGCCCGGCGGGCGATATCTCGCATGGACGCCTCGGCACCATGCTCGGTGACGACGTCACGCGCGACTGCAAGGAGATGGTCGTAATTCTTTCTGGCGTCAGCTCGCATAAATTGCCTTGACAAACGGATCAGTGATCCGAATATAATGAACCTGTATCCGGATCAGTGATCCACAAGATACAGCACATTTGTGCAGATGGGAACAGAGGCGCAGTACGACACCACGAAAGGAGATGTCATGGGAAAGCTTGAGGGTAAGGTTGCAGTCATCACGGGTGGATCGAGCGGCATGGCGCTGGCGAGCGCCAAGCGGTTCGTTGAAGAAGGCGCCTATGTTTTCATCACGGGCCGGAGGCAGGAGGCGCTCGACGAGGCCGTCAAGCTGATTGGCCGGAACGTGACCGGCGTGCGCGGCGACGGGGCCAATCTAGACGACCTCGACCGCCTGTTCGATACAGTCAAGCGGGAAAAGGGCAAGATCGACATCCTGTTCGCGAGCGCAGGCACGGGCGAAGCCGTCCCTCTGGGCGAGATTACCGAGCAGCACTTCGATGCGACCTTCGGTCTGAATACGCGCGGAACGCTGTTTACGGTTCAGAAGGCGTTGCCGCTGTTCAACGATGGCGGATCGATCTTCATGACCGGGTCAGTTGCGTCGGTGAAAGGTTTTCCTGGTTATGGCGTGTATTCGGCGAGCAAGGCGGCGTTGCGCTCATTCGCACGCACTTGGCTTAACGAACTGAAGGGCAGGAATATCCGGGTGAACGTGCTGAGCCCGGGGCCGATCGCCACGCCGATGCAGGACCAGGTTCTCACCGAGGAGGCGAAGCGGATGTTCGAATCCCTGATCCCGCGGGGAAAGATGGGTCGTCCTGAGGAAATTGCGACGGTCGCGCTGTTTCTTGCTTCAGACGATTCGAGCTTCGTGAATGGGGTGGAGTTGTCTGTCGACGGCGGCTTCTCGGCCATCTGAAATCGCGCCGAAAGCGTGTAGAAGGATCTTTCAACTCGACGAAGGTGATCTGATTTATGTCGATAGATACGGATTCCTTACAATACTGAATGGAGAGTTCGCATGAACTATTCGATTATTGGTTTTGGCGCGGTAGGCCAGGCGCTCGCCCGAGCGTTTGCAAGAAAGAACATCGATGTGACCGTCGCCAGCCGGCGCCCTCCCGAGACGTTGATGCAACAGGCACGAGCGATCGGCCCCACCGTTGTCCCCGGGACGCTGCAGGATGCAATCGCGTCCGACACGATCTTCCTCGCGGTTCCGTTTTGGGAACATCGCGAAGTCGCGAAGCAGATCACAACCTGGCAGGGCAAGACGATCATCGACACGACAAATGCTTTTGGTGTTCCTGTTGAAGACCTGGAGGGTCAGCCGCCGGCCGCGGTTGTCGCCAAGGCGTTTACCGGCGCCAGGTTCGTAAAGGGCTTTAACCATCTGCCTGCTGCCGCCCTGGCCGCTGATCCGAGCGTGAATGGCGGAAGCCGCGTCGTTTTTTTGTCGAGCGATGACGAAAATGCGGTGGCACCGGTCGCTGCTTTGGCCGAACAACTCGGTTTCGCGCCGATTGCGCTAGGACCGCTCAAGGATGGCGGCTTGCTTGTCCAAGGCAGGGGGAATACCTGGGGTCAACTGATCTTCAAGGATCTCGTCAAGTTCAAATAGCGGCACCTCACGACGAAGTCACAGCGGCCACGCACATCGCTAAACGCTTGCTGGTGATTTGACCGAGATTCCGTTGGCGCTTCTGAGCGAGTGCATGATGGCCGCTCGCGACCCGTCGGCCGCGAGCGCCCGTACTGCAGACGTGATGCGGACGGATGTCCGTTCGGAATTGGAAAGCGGCCGTTGCCAACACGGTGACGAATGACGGCTCGGGGTCGCGTGTTGTCGATCGAGACCGAGGGAGGTCGAGTCGCCGATGCGGTTTGCATGAGGCAGTGAGCGGCCACAACCCGTCGTTCACACGCGTCGCCGGTCGGACGTTCAGGCGTCGGCTTCGCCCCGCAACCAGCCATCCGCTTGTTAACGACGAGCGCCCCATGATCGGCCTTTGCCGCCGTTCGCACATCCTGTGCTTGCACGTCTGCTAACCAGGAAGCAAGAGCGTGAGAATGTGGCTAGGCAGAAACCTGGTCTCGGCAACAGTCTGCAAGATTGCAATTCAAGATTTGCCTCAGCGTTTGGTGGATCATCGTTGTATCCCTTTCGGATACAACAGGATCGTCCTATCAGCGAAGCGGTGGAACATACCAAAATCGTAGCCACTATCTGCGGATGGTGAAATCGCGCTTTAGGTGCGCATTTCCGATGTCTTGACTGCAGTAACGTACTAAGAAGCGGCAACCAACGACTATGAAATGCTAAGGATCGACGAAGTCACGGATAGCGAAGGTTTCCCCGAGCGATGCGATGTCGCGGTAATTGGCGGCGGCATTATTGGCGTCAGCACCGCTTATGAACTGGCGCGACGCGGCGTCCAGGTGGCTCTGCTCGAAAAGGGCGTCATCGGCTGCGAGCAGTCGGGGCGCAATTGGGGCTGGGTGCGTCAGCAGAACCGCGACCTCCATGAGTTGCCGCTCGCGATGCAGAGCCTCAAGCGCTGGAGCGAACTAAGCGAAGAACTGGGCGAGGACATTGGGTTTCGTAAGGCGGGCATCCTGTACGGCACGGAGCATCAATCGGACATCGCGCAGTGGGAATCGTGGCTTGCCCGCGCCCGGGAAGTCGGCTTTAACAGCGAGATCCTCAGTGCGCGCGCACTGGCAGCGCGCATTCCGTCCGGACGCGCGAAGTGGGCTGGAGGGCTGTGGTCTGGCACGGACGGCCGCGCCGAGCCGTCGAAAGCCGCGCCTGCGATTGCTCGCGGCGCGCAAGGTCTCGGCGCGATGGTGTATCAGAACTGCGCGGTACGAAGTCTCGACACGAGTGCTGGGCGTGTCTCTGGCATCTGGACGGAGCGCGGCCGGCTCGCAGCGGACACCGTCGTTCTCGCGGGAGGCGCCTGGAGCGCGTTGTTCTGCCAGCATCACGGCATCGATCTGCCCTCCATCAACGTGATGGGAACGGCGTTGCGAACCGCTGAGGCGCCGGGGGTCATCGAAGGCTGTTTCTCCGGGCCTAACTTCGCGCTGAGGAGGCGGTTGGACGGCGGCTACACCATCGCTGTTCCCGGCTACGGACGCGTGGAACTCGCGCCGCAAAACCTGCGGCATTCGGTGAAGTTCCGCACCATGTTCCGCAGCAAGCTGAAGAAAAAACTGAAGATTCGCGTCGGTGCCAGCTTCTTCCACGGACCGGAGGCAAGCGCAACCTGGCGCGACGATGACGTCTCGCCGTTCGAAGAAACGCGGGTGTTGGATCCCCGGCCTGATACCGAATGGCTCGAACGTGCCCTGCAAAATGTGTCCAGCGTGTTTCCCGAGCTGGCGGGCCTGCGGATCGCTCACGCATGGGCGGGCGCGATCGACACGACGCCGGACCTCGTTCCCGTCATCTCGAAGGTTAATGCGAAACCCGGTCTCGTGATCGCATCCGGCTTCAGCGGACACGGCTTTGGACTAGGGCCAGGCGCAGGCGTTCTCGTGAGCCGGCTGGTAATGGACGAGGCGCCGCAGTTCGACATTAAACCCTACAGACTGGCCCGCTTTTCCGACGGAACAAAACTGAGCAGCCCCGAAATGATGTGAGTCGAGGCCGCGGGCGGGCTATCGCGGCAACCCACTTCGGGAGATTGAACCTCCAGCACGATTCAACTGTATTGATTAACGGCCGTTGCAATTCGAAAAGCGGCCGGAGATCTTGATTGACCTCGTATGACGGAGAAGGGTCGACTTCCGCCGGCAGCGGAACGATCAACGGCGGCCAGCTCGGCGGTTCGGCGTCGGACCGAGTTCGGCCATGAAGCGTCATTCGCACGCACCGTTGCTCGGAAGTTCAGACGTCGGATCCACCCCAGAAAGCGGCCACTCAATTCGCGACCATGAACGTTGCTTTATCGCCTTTGCAAGGGCGCGCGGCGGCCCCCGCCGTTTCAATCGCAATCAGAGACGGCGGAGACGGAATGGCGTCCTTTGCTTGCAGAAAGCTGATTAACATCAGCCGTAACGCCATCCGCCCCTGTCTGATTTCGCGGTCGGGCACCTTCACCGCGTCAGCCATTCGGGCTTACTTGAGCCTCGCGGCACGAGCACCGTCCTGAAGGCCCCGGGAGTCTTCGACAAGACCACCTGGTCGGTCATGCCCTGATATGTGCCCAGCGGGTCCCAGAGAGGGTGTTTGCTTGAAACATCCCTGTGTTGTTCGGACCATGCGGTCAGGGCCTTTATGAGTCACCGTCTGGTCTCAGTCCTCCAGGCGCAGCCCGACCTTCAGCGTGACCTGCCAGTGCATGACCTTGCCCTCCTCAATGTGTCCGCGCGTCTCAGACACTTCGAACCAGTGCATGTTGCGCACGGTATTGGCCGCTTTGCTTAGCGCCACACGCACCGCGTCGTCGCTCGATTGCGTCGACGAGCCGGTGAGTTCAATCAGTTTGTATACGTGTTCCGACATCGGGTTCTCCTTGGTTTGAGGCGGACTACGTGGCATCGCAATGTGCCACGATATCCAGGCATGATGTGCGCCGCGGCTTACTGCTGCTTTCGCGATCGCGCGAGCGCACGCGTGTCAACAACATACGGACGGTCAAGGCCGCCGCTTACTGGGATTGCTCATCGATCGTCGGCTTAGGTCCTCACTGCGTCAGCCATTCGGGCTTGCTCGAGCCTCGTGACACGAGCACCGTCCTGAAGGACCCGGGAGTCTTCGACAGGACGACCTGGTCGGTCATGCCCTGATACGTGCCCAGCGGGGTCTCTGCCGTGAACAGATCGGGGGCGACGTAGGCGTGTTCTTCGGAAGATCCGGCGGTCGCCTGGGCATAGTCCCTGTCGAAGATGCCGAGCGAGAACAGCCACAGCACGGTTCGGGTCAGAGAAACGGTGACTCGATAGCTGCCACCCTCGATCGCACGTCGGCGCAGCGCCGCGAGTACGCCGACCGTGCCGAGCCAGCCCACCACGTTGTCGACAATGGGGATGATCGGCGGCGATTTCGGACGCGCGAGCGTACCTTCGACGGCGAACAGCCCCGAGACGGCCGCGCCGATTTCATCGAATCCCGGACGATACTTCCAGGGGCCCCTGGCGCCGTGAAGCAGGACACTGGCATGGATCAACCCAGGCTTCCTGCCGCAGAGTTCCTCAGCCTCGAGACCATGGCGTTCCAGGTAGCCCGGACGCTTGTTCGCGAAGAAGACATCGGCATCCTTCAGCAGGAGATCGAATTTCGCGCGATCCTCCGTCGAGTAGTCCAGGATCGTCGAGCGCATCCCGACCTGAGTGTCCCACGCGAACGCCTCGATTTCGCTGTCGTCGAACGGCCGCCAGATGTTGAGGACATCGGCCCCGTGCAAAGCGAGGTCTCTCCCGATGGCCGCTCCGGCAATCACGTGACCCATCCCAAGTGCGCGAATGCCGTCCAGCGGACTGGTGCCCTCTTTCCTGAAAGGGATCGGCTCGCTTTCGCCGATCTTTTCCACGTTGATCAGCGACATTCTCGAGAGGACCTCGGTGTACTGAAGCTCCTTGCGGAATTCCTCGAAAGTGCGCACCTTGGCGATGACGATCCCGGCTTCCGCCGCCGCATTCTCCAGGTCGTCCGCGCGCCATTGCAGAATGGCGTTGCGCACGGCTTCCGGGCTGGAGTCGCACCGCAGCAGGCTGAGTTCGCGGGCAGCCAGCTTTGGGTAGATGTTCAGGGGCACGACGTGCCGTCCGTCGCGGGTTTCGCGAAAGAGATTGGTATCGATCTTGAGGGCTGGAGGACGTCCATTGATCGTCTCCCATTTCAGATCGAAGAACCCCGCGAAGCGCCGCAACGCTTTACGAACGTCCACTTCGATGTCCTGTTCCTCGCCGGTCCGCAGTCGCCATAGTGCAGCGACGCCGACGGCCTTCGCGGCCAGGGCGATCGCGGACAACGAGCCGAACCGGAAGAGCGCGGGAATGATCGGATCCCGGCCGTGGAACGTGATCTTGCCACCGCTGTCCGCCGTCGATAGCCCGACGTCTTTCAGTACGTCATTGAGCGCGCCGTGGAGGTCGATATCCGCGTTCCGTGCCGGATTCGCGAGATTCGATTGAATGATTCCGGTGAGCCGATCCGGCCCGCTTTCGATTGCAAGATTGGTCGAGTCTTTCATTTGGGAAATTTCTTCGATAAGGGAGTGTCAACTGCCCGCGATCAATTCACGCGAGCCGCGGCCACGCGTGGCGTGGCCGCATCCGTACCTTTAACGCGCCTTTCCTTTGGTGCGCAGCTCGATAAGTCCGAGCAGCAGCTCATCGCGCTCTGCCTCCAGTTCCTCGATGGACCGCGATCCGACCTCGGCATGAACGCCGTCGATCAGCTTCTTCTGCACTTCCGGCGTCAGCTCCGGCGAGCCCAGTTCCTTCCACCCAGCCGTCATCGGGCCGGCGAACTGATGGAAGAAGTGCTCGATGCCGCCCGGGCCGCCGCCGAGGTGATTGAGCATCATGTTGCCCATCAAGCCCCAGCGCAGGCCCGGCCCCCAGGAGAGGGCGGTGTCGACGTCGGCGGCACTCAGCACACCCTCTGACACCAGGTAATAGACCTCGCGCGCCACCGCGAACTGCAGACGGTTGGCGACGTGGCCCCGCAATTCCTTGTTCAGGCGCACCGCCTGTTTCCCGATCGACGTATAGAACTCCATGGCGCGCTGGATCGTCTCTTCCGAGGTCTTGGTCCCGCCGACGATCTCGACCAGCGGAATCAGGTGCGGCGGATTGAACGGATGGCCGACGACGCAGCGCTCGGGATGCAGCACGGCGCCCACCTGGATGCTGCTCATGGGCAGGGTCGACGTGCTCGATGCGATGATCACGTGGGGGGGCAGCAGCTCATCGAGTTGCCGATAGAGATCCTGCTTGAATTCGAGCCGCTCGGGGCCGTTTTCCTGGACCAGATCCACATCCGTGAGTGCTTGTGCAAGCACAGGCGTGAACGTCAGGTTCGCTTGCGACGCGCCGGGCGCCAGGCCCAATCTCGTGAGCGCCGGCCAGGCAGCCTCCACGAACGCCCTGAGTTGGGCTTCGGCATTCGGGGCGATGTCCGTCGCAACGACCTTCAGCCCCTTGGCGAGAAACAGCGCGGTCCAGCTGGCACCGATCACGCCGGTGCCGATGATGGCGATGCGGCGAATGGGCTGGCTCTTGGTATCAGTCATGTCATGTCTCCAATGCGTGGGTCAGACTTCGGCATAGGCGATGCCGGTCAGGTTGCCTTGGGCGAAAAGGAAGTTGCGCGGGTTTTTTCCATCGAGATCGGCGGAGTAGATCGAGCCGCCCAGGTCCGTGACGAACATCCGATTTCCGGGAATGTCGAGTGCGATGCCGATTCCCTCCATCAGGTGCGTAACGAGGATTTCAGACGTCGCGGGTCCGTCGATCGGCGTTCGATTGACGGAGTTGCCGCGCGGAGGATCGCCGCGGTCGGTCCAGTAGAGGACACGCTTCGTGAGGTCGAGCTCGAGGTCGATGGGCTCGGGCAGCCGGTCGAACAGCACCTCGATGTCGGAGCGGTTTGTCGGGCCTTCGCCCTGCGGGATCTCGATATTGGCGCGGAAGATGCGGCCCAGGCCGGCGTTGTCCGGACCTTTTTGCGTCCAGTAGAGCTTCTTGTGCTTCGGATCGATCGTGATTCCGACGCACCACCGGGTCTGGTCGAGACGGTCCTGGTCGCTCTGCCCGGTCGCGACCAGCGTTTCGACTTGAGAGCCGTCGAGGTTGGCGCGCATCACGCGCATGCCCTCTCGATCGCACCAATAGAGCTTGCCATTTGCCTTGTCGAGATGAATCTGCTTCGGTGTGTGCGTGACGCCTTGCGGGACGATGACCACGCGGTTCTTGCCATCCAGGTCGGCACGTTCGATCGAGCCGTCATGGAGGCCGATTGAACCCATGTTGGTCCAGTAGATATGACCGGCATCAACGTCCGCGACGATGCCGTCGGGGAGGCGGCAATCCGCGACGATCGTCTTGAGGTCGGATCCGTCGGGATTGATCGAGTGAATGCGGCCACCGCTCAGTTCGAGGAAAAACAATCGGCCGGAGCGGGTCGCATCCGGGGAAATATTCGTTCCGCTGGTTCGGGGCGAGGTCATAGTGTGTCCTTTCGTGTCATTGCCATCGGAAGAGAGATTGAATGTCGGGCACGACTGTGTACCGCCGGGTAGCGATCTCGTCGATCATTACCGCTGGCTTTCCGATCCCTTCGCGATCGGAATCGGATGCCGTGAATTGCCCGGCAGGACGTTCATCCGGCCCGCGATCACATCGAGGTCCGCAGTGCAATCGCCAAGCCGTGGTGTCTGAATTGAACGGTTTGTAGTGCCAATTTCCTGATGGTAGCTGGCGGGGCAAAGGGCGGCTATTACATAAAGCTGGAATACGCCTCGTGTCCCGTACTCGTTAGAGGCGTGTCCTTGCGTGAATGACCGTTTGACCTTTGATGGTGTTGAAAAAGCCGGCGACGGTCTACATCGCGAGGTTTTCATTGGTCGCTCCTTAACCGAGGCCCGCGAACGGCTTGTAGTGCGATCTGAGAGATCGATTTTCTGGCCGGCGGTGGGCAACCAACTGCCGCGAGTTTTTCGACAGCATCCCTTTGAAACCGGCCAGGCTCACGCTCTCCGTCTCCCCGGCGACCCCGAGGAGAGATCGCTGGCACGAAGTTTCGTAGGTCCGATTCGGGTCGATTTCGGCGGTTCGTCGGGAGCCGAGGTTCGGCCAGCAGCGGATCGGTGACTCAGCTGTCCGGTGAACGGCATTCCGCATCCATTGGCTTTCGCCGGCCCCAACCGACTGATGCCGATCCTCTTTATCCAGTACTCTGCCGAAGACCTGCTTATCGCGATCGGCGGTTGTGGTGGATCTGGATTTTCGGCTGCCCGTACCCGGAGACTCGGAATGGCTATTTGGCACATACCGGCGAACGATGAAAGGTTTCGTTACTTCAGCGTATGGCTGGGATGACAACTTGCAGCAAGCGGGCTTTGCAAAAAGCCTTCGTCAGGGCCCTTGTCAAATAGTTACGTGGAAAGGCGGCCGCTGCGGGTTTGTGCACTGGGACGTCGAACCGGATGTCTTATGGCTGAGGATGCTTTGTATCGTGCCGGAGATGCAAAACAAGTCGATCGGCAGTGCAGCGATTGCCAAGGTCATGTCGTTGTCCAGTTTTTTACAAAAACCCCTGTACCTGAATGTCTTCATACGCAACCGAGTTGCCTATGACTGGTACAGCAGAATCGGTTTTGTCGAAGTCGAAAACGACGGCAAGATCTGCACTTTGGTGCTTGCTCCTTCGTCGTCACCGGACCTCATGGAACGGCATGCGTAATCTCCCAAGCACCGTGTCCGCAGCGGAAACAGCCGGGTTCGAAGGCGTCATCCGCTCGTCGGCGCAACCGGACATTCGTGCGTCAGCTTCGCTCTCGAAACAGCCGCTCGGCTGGTGACGCCGTTCGTTGCGTCGTCGACGACGTTTGAAGCTGCAGTCTGCTTGCCTGTCTGACGAGCGTGGCAAATGAATCCGCCTGCATTTTTCTCATGATGTTGCCGCGATGCACCTGCACGGTGTATTCGGTGATACCAAGGACTGCCGCCGCCTGCTTGTTGAGCCGGCCGCTTGCGAGTAACGGCAACAGCTCCTGCTCACGAGGCGTCAGCGATTGGTGGAGAGCCTGGAGCGCCGCGGTATCTTCCGCCTCCTTGCGAAGAACGTGCGCCGTGGCGAGTGCCGCATCGACCGCGCGCATCAACGAGTCTTCATCGAGTGGCTTTGTGAGGAAGTCAATTGCCCCGCCCTTCATGGCCAGGACCGTGGACGGCACATCTGCCCTTCCGGTAATGAAAATGACGGGAATCGGAGAGTCCGTGCGGACAAGCCTCTGGACTTCCAGGCCACTCATGCCTGGCATTCTCATATCCAGTATCAGGCACGCGACGACATTTTGATGCGGCGTGTCCAGAAACGCTTCGCCAGAGTCGAATGTCTGGACGTCCCTTCCGTTTGCGCGCAACAGCGCAGCGAGTGCTTCTCGCACGCGCCCGTCGTCGTCGACTACGTAGACTAATTCGCTCGCGGATTCCATAGAACCTCTCTATCGGTAGGTGAAAGCCCTTCCTTGTCGGACTAACGGTTTTAAATGTCTGCTTGCCTTAGCGGCCAACGCGTACTATCGACCCATCCACAATCGTCGCAACCCTCTTCGGCGAGATCCGCTCGGTGTTTCCGGATGACGGATCGGACCCGAGAAGGTCTTCAATGCCACCGTGGTCAGGATCGTCGAAACGGAGAAATCCTTCGCCGCCTTCGCAACCTGCGCGGCATTGTTGCGCAGCAGAACCGGATCGATCGACTTCGTGGCGAACGCCATTTGCGACTTTGTCGATCAGGATCAGCGTGTGATCGGCCGGCGAAAGCAGCAGTTTTCCAGGCTTGGCTGTGCTTGGAGCATCGTGTTTTCCAGGTTGATTCAGCAAACCTGATATCGCGTGATGAAGGCCGTCCGCGCTGAGAGTTCCATCGACACGGATGAGAGCGCCCGCAGGAACGATTTCGAAGGAACGATAGTAATTGACCTTCTCAACCTGATAAATAGAATGGAACGAATGGATTCCATTCCGTTTTTTTCATGCCTTCTCTTCCCGATCTTCAAGCCTGGGCCATATTTGCCCGTGTTTCCGATCTCGGCTCGTTTGCCAAAGCGGCCGAGTCGCTCGGCATGTCGCAGCCCACCGTATCGAAGGCGATTGCCCGCCTGGAGCAACGGCTCGGCACAGCGCTGCTATATCGGACATCGCGCCGGCTGTCGTTAACCCCGACGGGCTGCATGGCCCTCGAACGCGCGGTCCGCATCCTGAACGAAGGTGAAGCCGTCGAAGCCGAGGCGTCGGCGCAAGCGCTCACGCCGCACGGCACGGTGCGCGTCGGTGCGCCGATGTCGTTTGGCCTCAAATATCTGACGCCGCTGATTCCCGAATTTCTCAACCGCTATCCCGACGTCAACATCGACCTGTCGTTGACAGATACTGTGGTCGATGTCGTCGCCGAAGGGTACGATGTGGCACTGCGCATCGCCGAACTGCCGGACTCGTCGCTGCGCTCGCGCAAGCTCTGCGAGGTGCGCCGGCCGCTCGTCGCAAGCACGGACTATCTGTCCCCCAACGGCCGCCCGAAGCATCCACGGGAACTCGCGGACCATGCCTGCCTGATCTACACCAATCTACCGACGCCCGGCCAATGGCGCTTCCGTAATGCGTCCGGAGACGAGTGCGTGGTGCCCGTGAAGGGGAGAATCAGCAGCAACAATGCCGAGGCCATTATTCCGGCACTGCTTGCGGGACAGGGTCTGGCGCTGCAACCGGAGTTCGTCGTCTGGGATGCGCTGTGCAGCGGCGAACTGGAGGAAGTCTTGCCAGACTGGCAGATTGCGCGAGTTCATCTCAACCTCGTCACACCGCCTGGCGGTTTCAGACCGGCGCGGGTGACAGCGATGCTGGCCTATCTCGGCGAATGTCTTGCGAGCGTGCCCTGGGCGCATACGCAAGACTGAACTCCCATGAATGCTGGAGTTAAGTGCGCAACAAACTCGCCCGGGTTGCTTCGTCAGATCACTTGTTGGCGTTCGTGGGAGAGGTTGGCGTCATCCACATCGTTTGGTAATCCACAGCAGACCATACTGGTTCCAGGGCATCCACGATTTATCTTCGCGGCCGGCCACGTGAAGCGCGCGATACTACGTCAGTGTTCTTCCTGAGCAACAGAGTTGACTAGACGGTCGCGCGGGCGGGATGCGGCCGTAACTGAGCGATGTCGTGGGTAGGCGTCTGCTTGACGCTCAATGGATATTTTCGGCTGCGGTGCGATGGTCTGTCCGGTGTCGAGCGTACGCGCAGAGATAGCCGCGTGAACGACCGTTATAGCTTGGAACCTGTCGTAGCGTTCACACTTGGGCGAGCGGCCGGTGAGGGTCGACTTGAGCCGGATGCAGCGCGATCAAAACCCGGCCCGCCACTGCGGTTCAGCATCGGACCGCGCTCGGCCCAGAGTGTGTCAAAACGCGTAGCCGGCGGAAATTTGAGGACACGCTGACTCGTTGGCAGATTGGGGCGAGTCGATTGCGGCACGACAAACGTCAATTCAGTGCCGAATGTATTGCGGGGACGGTGAGTCGCATACGGGTTTCACACCCGCATCGCTTTCATAACCGTTTCTGAAC
>CABFVV010000040.1_pt1 | contig 85441 bp, 77 predicted proteins | sample 8864751 | NCBI WGS metagenome assembly CABFVV01 (sample SAMEA5735770, study PRJEB23740) | soil metagenome | biome: forest; feature: forest soil; material: soil | place: USA | collected 2013-10-13 | depth 0.1 m | reverse complement strand
GCGACCGTCTCAAGGACGAGGTCCACATCAACCTTGGAACAGCTTCTGGACCACGGCGCCAGGCACTCCCTTGAAATGCGCAGACCCAATTTTATCCGGCAGTTTGCTCTGTTGTTGGTGGCGCTATGATCCCTCCTTGCGGCGTACCGGCCTCTGTCGCCTGAAGCTGCCCCTTATAAATCAGGCCAGCTTTCAGCCATTTCCGGAGGATTTCCTTGTCCATCAGGACATGGGTCTCCAACCAGTTATGGCTAATATGGTCGAAGCATCCCTTGATATCCGCCTCCAGCACCCAACGGGCTGAGCCCTTCTGGGACATGGCGACGAATATCTGTGACATGGCGTCAGCCGTCGAGCGGTTTAACCTGAACCCATAAGAGTTCGGGTCGCTCGTCGATTCCGACACCGGCTCCAAGGCCAGCAGATACAAGGCTTGCATCGCCCTGTCCCGCATGGTCGGAATGCCCAGAGGGCGCTCCTTTCCATTGGCCTTGGGGATAAAGACTCTCCGTAAAGGCAGAGGCTTATATCCACGCCGCTTCAACCTGCCGACAGCAAGCCATCGGCTCTCAGGCGAGTCCCAAAGTTCGCGATCGACTCCAGCCGTTCGCGCACCCTGATTCTGCGTAACACGTCGTACCGCATACAGCTTTGCGGACAACGTGCGGGTCAACATCCGTTGCAGGGCTCTCCCCCTGCGCCAGTTGCCTTCCCGCGTCGCCTTCGCAATTCGAATCTGCATCCCTCTCACGTTCCGTTCAACCCGCCGCCAATCTACGGCGTACCAGTTGTCCGGCGCGTGGGAAAGCGCAGATCCGTCCTTTCGGACAGATACTCTCATGCTGCTCTCCTACTCGAAGAAGTGAATCCCGAGCGAAGAACAGATCGCCCCTTGCGGGAGCGATCTGCTCCCGCAAGGGGGTTAAAAACATATGCTGACGGTCCAGAAGCCCGACAGCAATCATCTTCCAGCTAAGGGTTAGTCAGCCATCTTGCGACGGTAGACCAGACGGAAGTCTGCCCGCTTTCGCGTGGGGTAATGTTCCAACCCCTATCCGACCCATTACAGACCGGCTTTCGCTTTCTCCGTCATCCCATACCTGCACAATCAACAGCGTCCCTCACGGTTCGCCTGCCAGTCAAACTACGACCGGCAACCATACAGGCTTACCACGTTCCCGGCGTGTCACACGACTGACTTAGGTTCTGCCTATTCCCCGGCGGTCCGATGACGACGTAACCCGAATTTACAGCGGGTTATCCGACCGCACACCTGTTTGGTTGATGCCTGTCAGCAGCTTTGGCACCGTCCTACTTACGAGGTTTATCAGCAGTTCACTTGCATTAACCATATCAGCCAGCCTAGCCCCTCAACCCCGTTGCTGCTGGGAGTCTCCGGATGGTCATCTCGCAACCACCATCCGCCCGAACTTCCGGGGGGTACATTGTTAGAAGAGCTTCACACCCCACCATTGCCAGTGACGCATGTCTTCCTAGGCTACTGCTGGTCGTACAGCAGGTTCACTACCCTCGCCAATGCAGCCAGCGAGGCCGAACAATGACACACCGAGCTTTTCGCTCGTATCGTTTAGCGACTCCGTTGCCCTGAGGCGCAGGAATTGCAAACATCACCCCGCCCTGTCGGCGGAGATGAAGCCGCTGACTGGGCGGGACCTGACGGTAATCAGGTCAATGCAATACGGTTGACGGCGGAATGCACCGTGTCCCGTGTTCACTACTAAGGTGTGCCCCTAAGGACACATCTACTGCTTAAAGTGCGGCTCACAAGGGAGCCGCCTGCGGAGGGCATGGTGAGTCCAGTCGAGACCTTCCTCAATAACCCTCTAGTCGATGCCCCGTAACGTGGGGCTGACGGACACGAGCGTGCGTGTCGCACGTAAAACCGTAGGATAGCAAAAGCCGCCCAGGGTTCAGCACCCTTGGACGGCTTTTTGCATTACCGGCTGCTGCGACGAGGCGCCGCGCCGGTCAGATGCGATAAAACTGACTTCTTAGTTCTTCGACTGGTCGACCAGCTTGTTCGCGGCGATCCACGGCATCATCGAACGCAGCTTGGCACCAACCGTTTCGATCTGGTGCTCGGCCGTCAGACGGCGGCGCGATTGCAGCGTCGGTGCGCCGGCCTTGTTTTCGATGATGAAGCTCTTTGCGTACTCGCCGGTCTGAATGTCCGTCAGCACTGCCTTCATCGCCTTCTTCGTTTCAGCGGTCACGATACGCGGACCTGTCACGTACTCGCCGTATTCGGCGTTGTTCGAGATCGAGTAGTTCATGTTCGCGATGCCGCCTTCGTAGATCAGGTCGACGATCAGCTTCAGTTCGTGCAGGCACTCGAAGTACGCCATTTCCGGCGCGTAGCCCGCTTCCACCAGCGTTTCGAAGCCGGCCTTGATCAGGTCGACCGTACCGCCGCACAGCACGGCTTGTTCGCCGAACAGGTCGGTTTCCGTTTCTTCACGGAAGTTCGTTTCGATGATACCGGCACGGCCGCCGCCGTTCGCTGCTGCGTACGACAGGGCGATGTCACGCGCTGCGCCCGACTTGTCTTGCGCAACGGCGATCAGGTGGGGCACGCCGCCACCTTGCGAGTACGTACCGCGAACCGTGTGGCCCGGCGCCTTCGGCGCGATCATGATCACGTCGAGGTCCGCGCGCGGGATCACTTGACCGTAGTGCACGTTGAAACCGTGTGCGAAGGCGAGCGCTGCGCCTTGCTTGATATTGGCGTGCACTTCCTTTGCGTAGACTTCGGCGATCTGCTCGTCCGGCAGCAGCATCATGACGACGTCCGCGCCCTTGACGGCTTCCGCCACTTCCTTGACTTGCAGGCCGGCGTTCTCAGCCTTGCTCCACGATGCGCCGCCCTTGCGCAGACCGACCGTGACCTTCACGCCGCTTTCGCTCAGGTTCAGTGCGTGAGCATGGCCTTGCGAGCCATAGCCGATGATGGTGACTTGCTTGCCCTTGATGAGGGAGAGGTCGGCGTCCTTGTCGTAGAAAACTTTCATGTCGGTTCCTTGGCTAAATTCGGTGAAATCAGTGAAATACAAATACTGCGAATGGTGTGTTTTGTGTTGCTGGCCGGACAGGTGCAGATTCAGACACTAGCACTGCCCGGCTTCGATCGAGACGGTTGATAACGCAACTTCGAACGCAACTTCGAACCGTAACTCAGCGCGCGCGTCAAACCTTCAGAATGCGCTCGCCGCGGCCGATACCCGAACTGCCCGTACGGACGGTTTCGAGAATCGCAGTCGCGTCGATCCCTTCGATGAAGGCATCGAGCTTGTCGCTCGCGCCCGTCAGTTCGATCGTGTAGGTCTTTTCTGTGACGTCGATGATCCGGCCGCGGAAAATATCCGACATCCGTTTCATCTCCTCACGTTCCTTGCCGACCGCCCTCACCTTGATCAACATCAGCTCACGCTCGATGTGGGCGCCCTCGGTAAGGTCGACCACTTTCACCACCTCGATCAGGCGGTTCAGATGCTTCGTGATCTGTTCGATCACGTCGTCCGAGCCAATGGAGACGATGGTCATGCGCGACAGCGAACGGTCTTCGGTCGGAGCCACCGTCAAGGTTTCAATGTTGTAGCCGCGTGCCGAGAACAGCCCCACCACGCGTGATAACGCGCCCGGTTCGTTTTCCAGCAGGACAGAAATAATGTGTCTCATGTTTCGCTTCTTCCAGATGTTTTGTCGATGTATGCGAGCGGTTTCGCGCCGCTTCGTCCGCCTTCGCCCTTTGTGGAGGCGCGCATGACGAAGCCGACGCTAAAAACCGTCGTTATAGATCTTCCGAACCCATGAGCATCTCAGTGATGCCCTTGCCGGCCTGGACCATCGGCCAGACGTTTTCGGTCGGATCGGTCTGGAAATCGAGAAACACCGTGCGATCTTTCAGACGCAGCGCTTCCTTCAGCGCCGGTTCGACATCGGCCGTGCGTTCGATACGCATGCCGACGTGGCCGTACGCTTCGGCGAGCTTCACGAAATCCGGCAGCGCATCCATGTACGAATGCGAATAGCGCTTGCTGTATTCGATCTGCTGCCACTGGCGCACCATGCCCAGATAGCGGTTGTTCAGCGAAATGATCTTGATGGGCGTCTCGTACTGCTTGCAGGTCGAGAGTTCCTGGATACACATCTGGATCGAGCCTTCGCCCGTGATACAGAGCACGTCGTCGTCCGGGTGCGCCATCTTCACGCCCATCGCCGCCGGCAGGCCGAAGCCCATCGTGCCGAGGCCACCGGAATTGATCCAGCGGCGCGGCTTGTTGAAGCGATAGAACTGCGCGGCCCACATCTGGTGCTGGCCGACGTCGGAACACACGAAGGCATTGCCGTCGGTCAGTTCCCACGCCTTTTCCACCACGTACTGCGGCTTGATGATGTCGCTCTTGCGGTCGAACTTCAGGCAGTCTTTGGCGCGCCAGGCTTCGATGTCCTTCCACCAGTCGGCGAGCGCCGCGGTGTCCGGGCCATGCTCGGCCGTTTGCAACTGCTCGATCAGCTCCTTCAGCACTTCCTTCACGTCGCCGACGATCGGAATGTCGACCTTGACGCGCTTGGAGATGGAAGAAGGATCGATGTCGATATGGATGATCTTGCGCGGGCGCGATGCGAAGTGCGCCGGATCGCCGATCACACGGTCGTCGAAGCGTGCGCCGATCGCGATCAGCACGTCGCAGTGCTGCATCGCCATGTTGGCTTCGTACGTGCCGTGCATGCCGAGCATGCCGAGGAATTTCTTGTCGCTCGCGCGGTAGCCGCCCAGACCCATCAACGTATTGGTTACGGGATAGCCGAGCAGATCGGCGAACTGGTTCAGCTCACGCGATGCATCCGCGAGGATGATGCCGCCGCCGGTGTAGATATACGGACGCCTGGCCGACAGCAACAAGGCCACAGCCTTGCGAATCTGGCCGGAGTGACCTTTCGTGACCGGGTTGTACGAGCGCAGCGAAACGGTCTTGAGCGGTTCGTACTGGCACGGCATCTTCGACACGTCTTTCGGAATGTCGATCAGCACCGGGCCGGGACGGCCGGTACGGGCGATATAGAAAGCTTTCTTGACGGTAGCGGCGAGGTCGCGCACGTCCTTCACGAGGAAGTTGTGCTTCACGCAGGGACGCGTGATGCCGACCGTATCGCACTCCTGGAACGCATCCTGACCGATCGCAGCAGTCGGCACCTGGCCGCTGATGATCACCATCGGGATCGAATCCATGTAGGCCGTGGCGATGCCGGTCACCGCATTGGTGACGCCGGGGCCGGAGGTCACGAGGCACACACCCACTTTGCCGGTGGAACGCGCATAGGCGTCGGCGGCGTGGACTGCGGCTTGTTCGTGGCGCACGAGGATGTGCTGGAATTTGTCCTGCTTGTACAGCTCGTCGTAAATGTAGAGTACCGAGCCGCCGGGATAGCCCCACACAAACTCGACGTCTTCGTCGGCCAAAGCGCGCATGAGCACGGTGGCGCCGATAGAGTCAGCTTCAGGATGGGGGGTCGTATCCGACGTGGAGAATTCCGCGCTGGGCATATTCATTTATTCACCTTTCGAATTTTCGGCAAAAAATTGATCGGGTGCTCTCTGCCGGGCTTGTGGCTCGGGTTCAAGCGGCGCGTCCAGTTGACAGGTGAGCTTCTTGGGCCACACCTCAATTGAGACAAGTCACTTATGTTGCGAACCAGCGAAGATATCTGCAGATGTTCGCGCGGTCAAGCAAATATTGCCCTGGCGGCCTGCCCCTGAATCTTAATAATGGTCAAAAACGACCGAAAAGCCCGCTATTGAGGTACAAGGTAGGACGGGTTTCGCCCCAGCGGGGCGAAAGTTTGTTAGCATCCGCGAGTTTTACGACATTTTTCGACCGATTACGCGCACGCACGCTGCGCCGACCCCCAAACGGATGGCATCAGACAAGGAACTCGCCGATTTTCTGGCGGGCGTCGAAAGGCGCGCATTCAAGCAGACGGTCTACGCCGTGCGGGACGACGACGCCTCGCTCGATATCGTGCAGGACGCGATGATCAAGCTCGCCGAAAAATACGGCGACCGTCCGGCCGCCGAACTTCCGCTCCTGTTTCAGCGTATTCTCCAGAATGCGATGCACGACTATTTCCGTCGTGCCAAAGTGCGCAATACTTGGGTTAGTCTGTTCTCCTCGCTCGGCAACGCCGACGACGACGAATTCGACCCACTCGAAACATTCGAGGCGCAGCAAGGTTCAGCGGGCTCAGAAAGCAACGAACAGAAACTCGAACGCGAACAGGTCTTACAGTTAATCGACGACGAGATCCAAAAGTTACCGGCACGTCAACGGGAGGCGTTTCTCATGCGTTATTGGGAAGATATGGATGTCGCCGAGACTGCCGCCGCGATGGGCTGCTCCGAAGGCAGTGTGAAAACACACTGCTCGCGGGCCACCCACACGCTGGCGCAAGCGCTCAAGGCTAAAGGAATCACGCTATGAGCTCCCAAGAAACCAAAGAACTCGAGTTCGCCCGCCAGGTGCGCCGCGCGCTCGACGAAACCGCCGCCAGTATCCCGTCCGCCACCGTCGACCGGCTCGCCGTGGCGCGCCGTGCCGCGCTCGCTCGCAAGAAGCCCGAGACCGTGAGCGCGCCGGTGTTCGTACCCGCCTTCGCCGGCGCCGGCATGCCCTCAGGTATGCCGCAGGTCGAGATGCCACAGCGCCGCCGCTCGCCGCTGCGCCGCTTTGCGCTCGCCTGGCCGCTCGTCGCGCTGGTCGTCAGCCTCGTGGGCATCGCCTACTGGGAAGACCAGCAACGCACCGCCGAACTCGCCGATATCGATGCAGCCATGCTTAGCGACGACTTGCCGCTCAATGCCTATCTCGATCACGGTTTCAACGCGTACCTATCACGCGCCCACTGAGCGGGAGATTCTTCGGGTGAGTTACAAGCGCGGCTTGGCCGTTGTTTTCGGATGCGCGATCGCGGCCCTGGTGTCGTTTGCCGCGACGTATCCGCGCTTTTATCCGAGCCCGTCGACCGCCAATGCGCCTGCCGCAGGCGGCAACGCAACCGCCAAGACACCCGCGCCTACGCTCGCCGTCGAACTGCCCGGCCTGTCCGGCAACAATAGCCCGATGGCGTGGTCGCGCCTGAACTCGGCCGAACACCTTGCGCTCGCGCCGTTCGCCGGCGTCTGGGATTCCTTCAGTGACGAACGCAAGCGAAAATGGATCAAGATCGCGGCGCGTTATCCGAAGTTATCGCCTGATGCACAAAAACGCCTGCATGACCGAATGACTGAATGGGTGCGCATGACACCCGATCAGCGGCGCGTTGCACGCGAGAACTACCAGGTGTCGAAGGAGTTGCCGCGCGAAACCCGCCAGAACGCATGGAAGACTTATCAGCAATTGCCGGAAGAGCAGAAGGAGCGACTCGCCGCGAGCGAGCGTAAGCGGCGACCGAGCGTCGTAAGCGCGCCGCCGTCCGGCAAGTCCGAGATCAAGGGCCTGGACCGTCTGGTCAATGCCCGCGAGCATGGCGCGAGCGGCGCCGCAGCGGCGAGTGCCGCGGCTGCCGCTGCATTGCCGAGCCCGGCCGTTACGCCGGCGATTCCGGCTGCGGGCAGCTTCGTGCCCGCCACGCCGGTGCCGGTTTCGCCGGCCGAGGCGCCGTCGATCTTCAACGGCTCCTGATCCGCGCCCCACTGTGTCCCAACCGCTCGCCACCTCGACACTGCCCGCCAAATCATCCGGCACCGCGCCTACCGTTCGCCGGCGCCTCGCCGCGCTGCTCTACGAAGCCGTGATCCTGTTCGGCGTCGTGTTCATCGCCGGCTATCTGTTCAGCACGTTGACTCAGCAGCGCAACGGTCTCACCCATCACAACCTGCTCGCAGTGTGGATCGGCCTCGTGGTTGGTCTGTATTTCGTCTGGTTCTGGACCCATAGCGGCCAGACGCTGCCGATGAAGACCTGGCGCCTGCGCGTCGTCGCCGCTAACGGCGCGCCGCTGTCCACGGGCCGGGCGATCGTTCGTTACGTACTGGCGTGGCTGTGGTTTTTGCCGCCGCTCGCGCTGCATCCGTTGCTGGGCCTCGCCGTGCCGCAGACGCTGGTGATCGCCGCGATCTGGTTCGTACTGTGGGCCGCCATCGGCCGCTTCGATTCGCAGCGTCAATTCCTGCACGACCGCCTCGCCGGTACCCGCGTCATTAGCGTCGCACACTGAGCAAACTGGCCGCCTCGCAATTCACCCCGCCGCGTCCGCGGTTCGCGTTCGCTTGACTGCGGTTGCCGCTCGCCGCAGCCCTGGTCTGCACCCCCTTCTCCCGACACAGTAATAAGAACTTCTCGTGACTGTCACGGCACGGTCACGCGCGACTGGCGCAATACGGGCACCGCAACTCGACGCGTGAGCCATGGACCCCAAAACGTCCGCGACTTCCCTGTTCCGCCAGACCGGCCCGAGCGTCGACCCTGTCGCGTTCCGCCCGGAACCCAACCCTAGCCACGGCTTGCCGTTGCCTGTGCCGTCGCTGCCGCTCGACGCACAAGCCGGCCATCACGACGACGACCACGCTGAACCACACCGCTATCGCACCATCTGGCTGTCCGACATCCACCTCGGCTCAAGCGGTTGTCAGGCGCCGTATCTCCTCGACTTCCTGCGTCACAACGAGTCGGAATACCTGTACCTCGTGGGCGACATCATCGACGGCTGGCAGTTGAAAAAAGGCTGGTACTGGCCGCAGGCGCACAACGACGTCGTGCAGAAGGTGCTGCGCAAAGCACGCAAAGGCACCCAGGTCATCTACGTGCCGGGCAATCATGACGAAGCCGCGCGACAGTTCTGCGACCTCGCTTTCGGCGACATCCACGTGCGCGGCGAAGCCTTCCACACGACGCTCGCCGGCAAGCGCCTGTGGATCGTGCACGGCGATCTGTTCGACGGCGTGATCCAGCACGCGAAGTGGCTCGCCTATCTCGGCGACACGCTCTACACGATGATCCTGATCCTGAACCGCTGGTTCAACCGGATCCGCAGCCGACTCGGCTTTCCGTACTGGTCGCTGTCGCAATACCTGAAGCATCAGGTGAAGAACGCAGTGAATTTCATTTCGTCCTTCGAGCGCGTGATGACCGACGAAGCACGCCGCCGCGGTTGCGACGGCGTGGTCTGCGGGCACATCCACAAAGCCGAAATCCGCGACATCGACGGCGTGCTGTATTGCAACGACGGCGATTGGGTCGAAAGCCTGTCGGCACTCGTCGAGACGTATGAAGGCGAACTCAAGGTGATCTACTGGACCGTGATGCGCGCACCGGAAGTCGGCGTGCAAAAGGCCCGGGCGACCGCGTAGTCCCTCTCCACTTCTATTGGGCCGAAACCGATGAAGATCATGATCGTCACCGATGCATGGGAACCGCAGGTCAATGGCGTCGTGCGCACGCTGAAGAACACCACGCGCGAACTCACCACGCTCGGCCACCAGGTCGATCTGCTGACGCCGCTCGAATTCAAGACGATTCCGTGCCCGACCTATCCGGAGATTCGCCTGTCGCTGCTGCCGCGTCGCAAGCTCCATCAACGCATTGACGAATTCGCGCCCGACGCGCTGCACATCGCCACCGAAGGCCCACTCGGCATGGCCGCACGCTCCTATGCGATCAAGCACAAGCTGCCGTTCACGACCGCTTATCACACGCGCTTTCCCGAATACGTGCAGGCGCGTTTCGGCATTCCGATCGCGGCCACCTACAAGTTTCTGCACTGGTTCCACAAGCCGTCTCTGGCGGTGATGGCGCCCACGCCCGTGGTCAAGGCTGACCTCGAAAAATTCGGCTTCACCAACGTGGTGTTGTGGACTCGCGGCGTCGACCTCGACATCTTTCACCAGATGGACTCGAAGGTTCTCAACACCGCGCGGCCGATCTTTCTGTACGTGGGACGTGTAGCCGTCGAGAAGAACGTCGAGGCGTTTCTCAAGCTCGATCTGCCCGGCTCGAAGTGGGTGGCCGGCGAAGGCCCGGCGCTCGCCGAACTGAAATCGCGCTATCCGCAAGCGAATTACCTGGGCGTGCTGACGCAAGCCGAACTGGCCAAGGTCTACGCGGCCGCCGACGTATTCGTGTTCCCGAGCCGCACCGATACCTTCGGACTCGTGCTGCTCGAAGCGCTGGCCTGCGGCACGCCGGTCGCGGCGTATCCGGTGACCGGCCCGATCGACGTGCTCGGCGACGGCGGCGCGGGCGCCATGCATGAGGACTTGCGCGAGGCTTGCCTCGAAGCGCTGAAGATCGAGCGCAGCCATGCGCGCGCGTGGGCCGAACGCTTCTCGTGGGCAGCCGCGTCCGAGCAGTTCGCGGCGCACCTGAAGCCGCTGCCGCGCACGTCGTATAGCGAGGAAAGCGCCGCCGCGTGAAGCGACGCGCCGAGCCGTTTATGCGAACCCGAAACTCCACCGCCGCACGCGCGTCGAAAGGCGCGCTGCGCGCTGTCGACACCGAAGCCGCCGGCATCGAACCGTTCGACGATGTGAGCGAGCACGGCATGCCGAATCATGTCGATCACGCGAATGGTTTTCACGGCATGAACGGTGCAAGCCTTGGGGGTCTCTCGAACCCCGAGAGCGAGCCGCACAACGAACCGCTCAGCCCCGACGATCCATTCGCGCCGCTCCCCTTCAATCCGTACAAGGGCAATCGCGGCGTGACCCGCGCGTGGCACGCGATGAAAAATTCGCTGGCCGGGTTTCGCGTGGCGATCCGCGAGGAAAGCGCGTTTCGCCAGGAGCTCACGCTCGCCGCAATTCTGATTCCGTGCGGCGTGCTGGTGCCCGTCGATCCCGTGTCGCGCGTGTTGCTGCTCGGCTCGGTACTGCTGGTGCTGATCGTCGAATTGCTGAATTCGAGCGTCGAGGCGGCCATCGACCGGATTTCGCTTGAGCGCCACGAGTTGTCGCGCCGTGCCAAGGACCTCGGCAGCGCTGCGGTCATGGTCGCGCTCGGCATGTGCGTGATGACGTGGGGACTGATCGTCGGGCCGCTCCTCGTGCATTGGGTCAAAGCGTGGTTCTGAGCGCGGCTATGGAATTCACCCCGAAGCACCGCCTGACGCCCTTTCCCGGCGTCCCAAAGAATGAAAACCCTGAGTATCCGTTTGGTATAAGAACGGTCGGTTTATAATCGTCCGACAGTCTTACGGGAAACCGCTGAGGCGCTCAATCAAAATACCAACCACGTCCGGGTGGATCACGCTAGAGCGGCAAGCCGCCACGCGCCCAGCCCGGCGTAACCAGGGCCGGACGACATGGAAGCCAAACCTCCCCGCCGCACCCGCGAACGGATACTCGAACTATCGTTGAAGCTGTTCAACGAGATCGGCGAGCCGAACGTCACGACGACGACGATCGCCGAGGAAATGGAAATCAGTCCAGGCAACCTGTACTACCACTTCCGCAACAAAGACGACATCATCAACAGCATTTTCAGCCAGTTCGAGCAGGAGATCGAAAAGCGTCTGCGCTTTCCCGACGACCACCGCGCGACGATCGACGAGATGTGGTCGTACCTGCAGTACATGGTCGATTTCACCTGGCGCTATCGTTTCCTGTATCGCGACCTGAACGATCTGCTGGCGCGCAACCGCACGCTCGAGACGCACTTCAAGCAGATCATCAGCCACAAGGTGCGCTTTGCAAGCCAGTTCTGCGAGCAACTCGTGGCCGACGGCGAAATGGTCGCCACGCCCGAAGAACTGCACGTGATCGCCACCAACGTCGGCGTAATCGGCACGTACTGGCTGTCGTATCAGTTCGTGATGAATCCGCGCAAGTACAACGAGCAGGAAACGATTCGCGCGGAACTGCATCAGGTGAGCGTGCAGATCGTCTCGCTCATGGCGCCTTATCTGCGCGGCCGCTCGCGGCAGATTTTCGACGACCTCGTCTCGGGCAAGCTGCCCAAGCGCGAGTTCTATGACTACCTGCCGCCGAAAGAAGGCGCCGCGCCCCGCAACGAACCGAAGGACGTTTGAGTATGAAGTCGGTGTGTGTGTATTGCGGCTCCTCCGACGGAGCCAGACCGTTGTACGCCAAAGCCGCGCGTGCTTTCGGCCGCGCACTGGTGCAGGCCGATCTCGCGCTGGTCTATGGCGGCGGCAAGGTCGGCCTGATGGGCGTGATCGCCGATACCGTGATGGCCGAAGGCGGCCGCGCAATCGGCGTGATTCCGGAGTTGCTGGTCAACAAGGAAGTCGGCCATAACGGGCTGACCGAGCTGCATGTGGTGCCTGACATGCATCATCGCAAGAAGATGATGGCCGACCTGTCCGACGCATTCGTCGCGATGCCTGGCGGCGCGGGCACGCTCGAAGAGCTGTTCGAGGTCTATACGTGGGCGCAGCTCGGCTATCACCAGAAGCCGGTGGCACTGCTGAATATCGACGGTTTCTACGATCCGCTGATCGCACTCCTCAAGCACACGGTAGACGAAGGTTTCATGCGGCAGACCTATTTCGACATCCTGCAAAGGGATGCCGATCCGGTCGCGCTGATCGACAAGCTGCAACGCTATAAACCGCCTGCCAGCGACAAATGGGCCGTCAAACGCGACGCCGTTTGATCACCGATTGATCGCCGCCAGGCGCGCTTCTTCAACTGCCTGAACGAACACCCGCCGCACGCTCCCGCGGCCCCCGCCCGAACGATGAGGTTGCAATGACGAAAGCCGTTCTGATCACCGGTGGCAGCCGCGGCATTGGCCGTGCGACCGCGCGTTTGCTGGGCGCGCGCGGCTGGTCGGTCGGCGTGAATTACGCGCGGAATCTCGCGGCCGCGCAGGACACCGCTGCTGAAGTGGAACGCGCCGGCGGCCAGGCGTTGCCGATTGCCGGCGACGTCGCCAGTGAAGCCGACGTGATCGCGATGTTCGACGCGCTCCTGCAAAAGTTCGGCCGGCTCGATGCGCTCGTCAACAATGCCGGGATCGTTGCGCCTTCGAGCCAGCTCGCGGATATGGACCTCGCGCGCCTGAAACGCATGTTCGACGTCAATGTGCTCGGCGCGTATCTGTGCGCACGCGAAGCCGCGCGCCGGATGTCGACAACTCGTGGCGGCGCGGGTGGTGTGATCGTGAACATCTCGTCGGCGGCCTCGCGTTTGGGTTCGCCGAACGAATACGTCGACTATGCCGGCTCGAAGGGCGCCGTCGACACCATGACGATCGGCCTCGCCAAGGAACTCGGCCCGCAGGGCGTGCGCGTGAACGCGGTGCGCCCCGGCCTGATCGATACCGAAATCCACGCCAGCGGCGGCAAGCCCGAGCGCGCCGCCCAGCTCGGCGCGACCACGCCGTTGGGCCGCCCCGGCAGCGCCGACGAAGTCGCCGAGTCGATCGTCTGGTTGCTGAGCGATGCCGCCTCGTACGTGACGGGCGCACTGCTCGACGTCGCCGGCGGACGCTGAATACCGCTCTTCTGTTCCCGCGGCCGGCAGCTTCGCACGGCCGCCTTCTCCTTTCCCGACCCCGATTCCCGTCAATTTGACGAGGAATCGGCGCAATCTGTTCGGCTGACCGCGATATTCCGTGCTTTTTCTGTAATCGGCCGTAATAAACTCGGACTACAATCGCAGCGTTCGCATGCAACCGCATGCGAACGCATAGCCAAAGCATAAGTCCGCGGCCCACGTCGCCGCGTACGGCGATCAGAGATTCCAATGTACGAAAAGCCATCCGCGCCCTGGCGCGCGGGGAAGGTCGCGATTGCGACGCCAGCGCCGGCCGGCCCCGCCGACGGCGCACCGGACACGCATCCCGGCTCGGCACACGTTGCCGAATCCGGCGCCGCCTGGCCATCCGACCATACTGCGGCGGCCGAAGCCGCAGCGCCCGCAAGGCCCGCCGGCCCTGCCGGCCCCACGGAACCCATCGCTCCGGGTCCCGCTTCGCGCGGCGCCCGGCGCTTGCGCGCGCTCACGGCGGCCCGTCCGTTGATGTGGCTGGCCGCGCTGGCGATCCTGTGCGCGTGGCTCCTGCCTGGCACCTTGGGCCATGAGCCATGGAAGCAGGACGAGACCTACACGTTCGGGATCATCCAGCACATGCTCGACACCGGCGATCTGGTCGTGCCGACCAACGCCGGCCAGCCCTTCGTCGAAAAGCCGCCGATCTACGACTGGGTCGCCGCCGGCCTCGCGTGGATGTTCGGCCGCTACCTGCCTTTGCATGACGCCGCACGCCTCGCGAGCGCGCTCTTCGCCGGACTGACCGTCTACTACACCGCACGCGTCGCCCGCCGCGCGGTGGCCGCCTCGAGCTGGCTCGATATCCGTGTGATCGGCACGCTGGCCTTGTTCGCGAGCACGCTCGTCATCATCAAGCACGTGCACGACATGATGACCGACGTCGCGCTGATGGCCGGCGCCGCGATCGGCTTTTGCGGACTATTCGAACTCGTCCTCGTGCATCTGCGCGACGACGCGCGCCTGCTAAGGGGCGATGCACGCCGCCGGCGTCACGCGATTCTGAGCGGCGCGGCGATGTTCGGTGCGGGCGTGGGCCTGTCGTTGCTGGCCAAGGGCCTGTTCGTGCCGCTCGTGTTTGGCGCCACCACCGTCGCAGTGCTGGTGCTGTATCCCGCCTGCCGCACCCGCAGCTTTGCAGGAGCGCTCGGTATCGCCGCGCTGATCTGCGCGCCCTTCGCGCTGATCTGGCCGATCTGTTTCTATCTGCGCTCCGAAGCGCTCTTCAAGGTCTGGCTGTGGGACAACAACATCGGCCGCTTCTTCGGCTTTTCGGTGGCGGAGCTCGGCTCTGAAAACGAAAGCCGTCTGTTCGTGCTGCGCACCGTGCTGAGCGTCGGCTTTCCGGTCGTACCGCTTGCATTGGCCGCGCTCGCCGGCGGCGGATGGCGCCGCTGGCGCGATCCGCGTGTCGCTCTCCCGGTGATTTTCGCGGGCACCGGTTTCGCCGTACTGCAAAGCTCGGCAACGGTGCGCGAACTGTACATCCTGCCGTTCATCGCGCCGCTCGCCCTGGTGGCGATGCAAGGTATCGAAAAGCTGCCGCGGCGTCTTCACGCAGGCTGGGACATGGCAAGCCGCGTGCTGTTCGGCAGCACGGCCGCGCTCGCGTGGATCATCTGGTCGATCATGAGCGATCCGGCCAACACGCATGCGTCGCTGCACCGGCTCGGCCGCTGGTTGCCGCTCGACTGGGTGCTGCCGGTCAAGCCAGGGCTGATCGCGGCCGCGCTGCTGATGACACTCGGCTGGCTGTGGCTCCTGCCACTCTTCAAATACACCGGCAAATGGCGCGGTGTGCTGAGCTGGTGTGCGGGCGCGATTCTCGCGTGGGGATTGGTGAGCACGCTGCTGCTGCCGTGGCTCGACTACGCGAAGAGCTACCGCTCCGTGTTCGAAAACCTCGGCGCCAGGATGAATATCGAATGGAACGATGGGGATTGCATGGCCAGCAAGGGGCTCGGCGAATCCGAAGCGCCGATGTTGTACTACTACACCGGCATCGAGCATCAGCCGACCGCGAACACCGCGGCGACCGAGTGCACGTGGCTAATCGAACAGAGCCGCCGTGACAATGCGCGCGCTCCGGCAGGCGATTGGCGGCTGTTCTGGTCGGGTGCGCGCCCAGGCGACACCGACGAGCTGTTGCGGGTATTCGTGCGGACGCCGGCAACGCCCGCGCGCGGCGAGTAGCACGTGGCGTGCAGATTGCACCTGCCTGCGCCTGCACGTTGCCGTTACGCCTAGAACGACGAGCCGGGTTCTTTCAGGAAAGCCGTTTCTTCATCCGTCGACTGGCGCCCAAGCAGCGCATTGCGATGGGGAAAGCGTCCGAAACGCTCGATGATTCTGGCGTGCCTGACCGCGGAGGAATAGTAGGACGCACCGCCCGGTTCCGCCTTCAACTGTTTGAACAGGCGCAACGATTCGTGCTGGCTGGCAAGCGTTTCGTCGTGCTCGAACGGTAGATACGCGAACGCGCGGTGATGCGCGGTCGGCAACAAGAGATCGGCGCCGCTGGCAATTATCTGTTGCGCGATGCGCAACGCCTGATGATCGCCAGCGAAAGCGCGCGGCGTATTGCGGTGGCAATTGCGGGAAAACTGATCCAGCACGATGACGAGCGCCAACGCGCCGAGCGGAGTCTCTGTCCAGCTATCGAGTGACCCTGTGCGCGCAGCATCGATAAGTGCCCCGAAACGTTCCAGCAGCAGCGCATCGAAGGCGGCGTCGCGGGAGAACCAGAGCTTGCGCGCCTCACCGAAGGTGGGCGAATGCGGGGCGCCGAACCAGCAATCCAGGACCGCGCGCGCCTCTGCTGCTTCCGGCTCCGCTAGCCGCTCAACCATTGCGATTGCGCATCCAGTCCGCAGTCTCGAAGAACGACGCCAGCAAGCGCTCCCTCAACGCCTCGGAAAGCCCAACGTCTTCCATCGCCCACGCCATGCAGCGAAGCCACTGATCCCGCTCGCTGGACGCGATCGGAAACGGCATATGTCGGGCCCGCAACCGCGGATGACCGAAGCGGCTGATGTAATGATCGGGACCGCCCATCCATCCGCACAGGAACCAGAAGAACTTGTCGCGCGAGCCATCAAGTGACTCGGGATGCAAAGCGCGAATCCCGGCGAATTCCGCTTCGAGATCCATCAAGTCATAAAACCGGTCGACCAGTTCGCGCACGCGCGCTTCACCGCCCACCAGTTCGAAGGCCGTCGGCTGTGCCGCGGACACTTCGTCGTTAAGATCGCTCATACCCAATCACAAAAACAGGAAAGAAAAATTACGCATCTCGCAGCGATTGCAAGGCCGGCCGCGCCAGCACGTGCCGCAAGCTGAGCCAGCCACCCACGCCCGCGCAGGCGATGCCGGCTGCGATACCCGCCGGCAACAACCACGGATCGAACGCCAGATAAAACTCGAACACACGCGTCGCCAGTTGCCAGCCGATCACCTGCGCACCGAGCGCCGCCATCAACCCCGCCAGCGCGCCAACCGCCACGAACTCGGCGACCTGCACCGCACGCACCTGGCGATGCGAGGCCCCCAGCGCGCGCAGCAGCGCGGATTCTCGCATACGCTCATCGCGGGTGCCGGCAAGCGCTGCGTAGAGCACCAGCACGCCGGCTGCGAGCGTGAACGTGAACAGGAACTGCACCGCGCCGATCACCTGCTGCAGGACGCGCTGCACCTGCGCCAGAATCGGACCGGTGTCGATTGCCGTGAGGTTCGGGTAGGCGGCGATCAGCCCGTCGATGGTCGATTGCTTGTCGGGCGGTAAATGGAAGCTCGTGATGAACGTCGCCGGAAAATCCTGCAAGGCCGCCGGTGGCATCAGCACGAAAAAGTTGACCTTGAACGAGCCCCAGTCGAGCTTGCGCACGCTCGTCACCGGCGCATCGATCTGCAGACCCGTCACGTCGAAGCGCAGGGTATCGCCGGGCTTCACGTTGATCAGCTTCGCGAGCCCCTGCTCGATCGAAATCTGCGGTGTCTTCGTGTCGCCATACCACGTGCCGGCTGAGAGGCGGTTGTCGTCGGGCAGCTCGGTCGTGTACGACAGATTGAATTCGCGGTCGACGAGACGCTTTGCGTCGTCGCCCTTGAATGAATCCGGATTGACAGGCTTGCCGTTGATCGCAAGCAGCCGGCCGCGCACCATCGGCGCGAGCACTGTGCCGGGCACGCCGTGCGTGCCCAGATATTGCGTGACGGCTTCGCGCTGGTCGGGCTGGATGTCGATGACGAATTCGTTCGGCGCATCAGGCGGCGTCGATTTGCGCCAGCCGGCCACAAGGTCGTTGTGCGTCATCGCGATCAGCAACAGGCACATCAGACCGATGCCGAGCGCGGTGATCTGCAACGCGCTGGCGCCGCTGCGCCGCTCCAGCGACGCCAGCGCGTAACGCCAGCCGATTCCGGCATTCACGCGCTCGCTGCGCACGACACGCGACGCACCCCACAACGCCAGCCGAGCGATGCACGCGAACACCAGCAGTCCGCCGGCGAAGCCGCCCGCTACAATGCCGCCGAGCTTCAACTCGCCCGCCGCGACGATCAGGAGCGCGGCGAACAGCACAATGCCAAGCGCGTAAGCGGCCCAGGCAGTGCGCCCCGCTTCGCCCCATTCGCGGCGCAGCACGCGCACCGGCGGCACGCGCGTCAACGGCAACAGCGGCGGCAACGCGAACCCGAGCAACAACACGAGACCGGCTGCGATACCTTCGAGCGCTGGCCATGCGGTTGGATACGGCAGCACGACGTCGATCAGACTGCCGAGCCACGTCAGCAACGCCATATGCCCCAGGTAACCGAGCGCCACGCCGAGCGCGCCACCGATCAAACCCAGCCCCACGAATTCAAGCGTGAACAGCGTGCGCAGTGTGGCTTGACTGACGCCAAGACAACGCATCGCCGCGCAGCCGTCCAGATGCCGGCGCATATACCGGTGCGCGGCCATGGCGATCGCCACCGCCGCGAGCAACGCGGTGAGCAGCGAGACCAGCGTGAGGAAGTGGCTCGCGCGGTCGAGCGTCTGACGCACCTGCGGCTGACCGTCCTGCAACGACTCAAGCGCAACGCCGCGCATCTTGCCGCCGTCCACCTTGTCGTGTGCGAATTGCGCGAAGCGCGCCACCGACGCATCCGAACCCGCCACCAGCAAGCGGTAAGTCACGCGACTGCCGAAGGTGATGAGGCCGGTCGACTGGACATCGTCGGCACGCAGCATCAAACGCGGCGAAAAATTGACGAACGAGAAGCCACGATCGAGTTCGCGGGTAATCATCGCGCCGATCGTGAAGCTGCGGGACCCGACCTTCACCGCATCGCCGACATGCAGCTTCAGCGCGTCGAGCAATGCCTGATCGACCCATACCGTGCCAGGTGCCGGAATCGATTGGGTGGGATGGTCCGCTGCGCCCGGCGCTGGAGCAATCCGCAACGCGCCGCGCAGCGGATAACCCGGCGACACCGCCTTGATAGCGGCCAGCCGCGAGACCGGCTGCGCGCCGGTCGAGTTGATCATGCTGGGAAAGATCGCCGTGCTCGCGGTGTTCAGACCGAGCGCGCCGGCTTGCTGCGCGAACTGCGGATCGACCGGATGATCGGCGCGGACGATGAAATCAGCGGCGATCATGCGCCGTGCATCGCGCTCGAGTCCCTGATGCAAACGGTCAGCCAGAAAGCCGACACTCGACAGCGCCGCGACGGCCAGCACCAGCGCCAGCAGCAGCATCGTCAGTTCGCCGGCGCGCCAGTCGCGCGCCGTCATGCGGATAGCCTGGCGCAACAGATCCATACTGCCCAACCGGCGCGCTGCCTTGGCGCGCGCCGTTACCCCGAGTCCCGTATCGCTCAATCGTGCCTGCTCCTGGCAAAGCGCGACACCATGTGCGTCGCCATCCCGCGAAAACCGCCCTGCACCCCGCGCCACAGCCGCGGCAACGCCCAGGCGGCCAGCATCAGGAAGCCCACCATCAAGACCAGGAACAGAAGGGGTACGAACAGTGCGAGCAGCATGCCGCCGAACACGAGACCGTCTTCAGCGGTCGAGGTCACGACATTCGACACCGGTTCCGGCGACAGATTGATCAGCGCGCGCGTGCCCGCTTTGGCCAGATGCGCGGTGCCCGCCAGCGTGCCGCCTGCGAGCGCGGCGACCGTCAGCAGCGCAGGATCGGCATGGCCGAGCGCACCAGCCGCCAGCACGGCGCCGGCGGGAATGCGGATAAAGGTATGGATCGCGTCCCATAAGGAATCGAACGCGGGGATTTTGTCGGCGAGAAATTCGGTGACCGTCAGTACACCGGCGACACCGATTACCCACGGCGAAGACAGCGCGGACAGCGTATCGGGAAGATGGATGAAGCCGAGACGTGCGAACACGCCGGCCAGCAGGACTGTCAGATAGAGGCGCAGACCGCTGCCCCATGAGAGGCCCGCAGCGAGCGAAAGTGATTCAAGCATGGCCGCCTCCAGGCGCGCTGTGCGTGCCGGGCGCTTCGACGGGCATTGGAAAGGGAGCCGCCGCACCGAAGTCGTCAGACCCGCGCCAAGCCGGCCGCGCCAAATAGGCCGCGGGCAAATTCAGGTTGGATTCGATCTCATTATAGCCACGTTAATTCGCAGAACGCAGAGCGACTAACAAATGGCGGACTCTAATGGCAGGTGGTTGGCGCACTGTTTGAGCGCATGCGGACACGATATTCGGGTCCGCCAACAGGGCTCAATGCCCGGACGACAGCTTCAATCCGATCAATCCGATCACGATCAGCGCCGCGCTCGCCACCCGCGCGACCGTCACGGCCTCGCCCATCATGACAATGCCGAAGATGAATGCGCCGACCGCGCCGATCCCCGTCCACACGGCGTAGGCCGTGCCGAGCGGCAACTGGCGCATCGCCATGGCGAGCAGAACGAAGCTGCCGAGGGCGGTCACGATCGTGAACACGGACGGCCAGAGCCGGGTGAAACCTTCGGAGGTTTTGAGACCGGCCGCCCATGCGACTTCAAGCAAACCGGCAATCAACAGAAGAATCCAGGACATGAGACAGCTCCATGGTCAGATGGGGCCGTCCCCGTTTGTAGCAGTGCGCAAGGTCGTCCTTACGAACTGTAATTATATCAAAATAGCGTGCCACCTTGCTGCGGCGACGAGCCGCAAAGGCGCGCAACGGCGCGGCGGACCCCTCGGGCAGGCTCAAACCGCGCCCACCAGCCGGTATCCCACGCCGGTTTCCGTGACGATATGCTCCGGCTGCGCCGGGTCGCGTTCGAGTTTCCCGCGCAAGTGCGCCATATAGATACGCAGATAGTGATGGCTCTCCACATGCGACGGCCCCCACACGTCGCGCAGCAATTGCCGGTGCGTCAGCACGCGGCCGGCGTGGCGCACCAGTGTCGCGAGCAGGCGGTATTCGATCGGCGTGAGATGGACGGCCACGCCGTCGCGGCTCACCTGACGCAAGGCCAGATCGACCGTCACCGCGCCGAAGCGCACCAGCGGCGATTCATTGGCGCCGCCCTGATTGCGGCGCCGCATATGCGCGCGGATCCGCGCCAGCAGTTCGGAGACGCCGAACGGCTTGGTGAGGTAATCGTCCGCACCGGCATCGAGCGCGGCAACTTTCTCGGTTTCCTGGGTGCGGGCCGACAGCACGATGACCGGCAGCTCGCTCCAGCCACGCAGTTCGCGAATCACGTCGAGACCGTCGGTGTCGGGCAGGCCGAGATCGACGATGACGAGATCAGGCTTGCGCGTTGCGGCTTCGACGAGACCTTGTTTGCCGGTCTCGGCGTCGTGCACAACGATGCCCTCGCCTTCCAGCGCGGTTCGCACGAAGCGGCGAATCTGCTTTTCGTCTTCAATCAGGACGACTGTGATGCTCGGGTCACTCATGGCTAGGCTTGGAACGCGGGTTAAGAGTTGAGTCGAGGTCCGGCAAGGCATCGGCGCCTTCGTCTTCCAGCGCATCCGGTGCTTCGGGCGGCGTTTCCACCGGCAGCGTGAACCAGAAGCGCGCGCCTTCGACGCGGCCGTCCGCGGACATCCGATTGAGCGCGCCGATTGTACCGCCGTGCGCTTCCACGATTGCGCGGCAGATCGCGAGGCCGAGGCCGATGCCCGGCTTGGCCGACTCTTTCTCGCCGCGCGTAAATTTCTCGAACACACGCGCTTCCATGCCGGCCGGCAGACCCGGTCCGTTATCGTCGACGGCGACGCGTACGAACGACTTGCCGTCCGCGTCGAGACGTTGCGCGCCGATCGTCAGGGGCGTGTCCGGTGGTGTGTACTTGGCAGCGTTCTCGAACAGGTTCGAGAAGAGCCGCTCCATCAGCACCGCATCAAGGTGCAGCAGCGGCAAATCCGCGGGCAGCTTCACCTGTACGGGATGATTGGCCAGCACGCGCTTGCAGGCCCGCAACGCGGCGCCCACCGTTTCTTCGAGGAGCGTCCACTGCTGATTCAATTGCAGGCTGCCGGCCTGCAAGCGCGCCATGTCGAGCAGATTGGTGACGATGCCGGTCATGCGTAGCGCTTCTTCGTGAATGGCTTCGACGAGATCGTCGCCCGGCTGCGTACCGGGATGCGCCTCGCGCGATTGCGCCAGCATCGACGAGAAGCCGACGATCGTCGTCAACGGCGTACGCAGGTCGTGCGAAATCGCCGAGAGGAGCGAATTGCGCAAGCGCTCCGATTCCATATTGACGAGTGCATCGCGTGCGATGTCGACGTAGTGCACACGCTCGAGAGCCAGCGCGATTTGCGCGGCGAACGCGTCGAGCATGCGTTGCTGCTCGGGCACGTCCAGCTCGCGCTCGTCGCGCATCACGACCGCAAGCACGCCCCGTGTGCGCATCGGCGCCTTCAGCGGCAGATACAGCGCGGCGGCGGCCGGCAGCGTATCGGTGCCTTGCCCGGCAGGCTTCTGCTGGTCGTAGACCCATTGGCCGACGTCGATATCGAGCATCTCGCCTTCGAGCGTGATCGTCGCGTCGGGGTCCTCGATCTTCTGTTTCACCTGATCGGCGCTGTCCGGCAACAGAATCGCGACGCGCGCGCCGAACACTTCGCTCACATGCCGGCTGCCGATGCCCACGATCTGCTCCATGGTGAGCGCCGCCGCCAGCTCACGCGCCATCGCATACATTGCGCCGGTGCGTTGCTCCCGACGCCGCGCAACACTCGCCTCGCGGCGCAAGCTCGACGTGAGATGGCTGATGACGAGCGACGTCAGCAGCATGCCGAAGAAGGTCAGCAGGTACTGCGTATCGGACACCGACAGCGACATGCGCGGCGGCACGAAGAAGAAATCGAATGCCGCCACGCTCATGAACGACAGCACGACGCCCGGCCCGCGTCCCAGCTTCACGGCGGTGAAGATCACGCCGAGCAGGTACAGCATGACGAGGTTGGTCAGATCGATATGATCGATCAACTGGCTCGACAGCAGCGTAATGGCCGCGCAAATCGCCAGCGCGAAACCATAAGCGCGCGGCGGCGAACGGCGTTCGCGCGCCGTGCTCAGCGCCTCGCGCCACGCGTTGGCGGTGGTGTTCAGTAAGTGGCGATGTTCAGCGGCATCACGTTCCGACGACGCGCGAATCAGCGTGAGATCGAGATCGCCCGCGCGTTCGGCGATGCGCTCACCGAGCGGCCGGCGCAGCCAGCGCTTGAGACCGGTGCGCGCCGACGCGCCGGCCACCAGCTTCGAGACGTTGCGAGCCTGCGCGTAACCGATCAGCGCGGCGACCGCATCGGTGCCGGCGAGCGTCGCGGTTTCGGCGCCGAGTTCGGCGGCGAGCTTCAAGGCGTTCAGCGTGCGTTCGCGGCGCGCGTCGGGCAAGCGCTGCAGCGCGGGCGTTTCCACATAGACGGCGATCCAGTCGGCCTTCAGGCTGGCGGCGAGACGCGCCGCCGCGCGCACCAGCATCGGTGCTTCCGGGCCGGGGCCGACGCACACCAGCAAGCGCTCGCGCGCCTGCCAGATCCGCTGGATCGAACGATCGGCGCGATATTCCCGCATCTGCGCATCGACGCGATCGGCGGTACGGCGCAATGCCAGCTCGCGCAACGCGATCAGGTTGCCCTTGCGAAAGAAGTTGCGCACCGCGCGCTCGGCCTGCTGCGGCAAATACACCTTGCCGTCGCGCATCCGGTCGAGCAGTTCCTCGGCGGGCAGGTCGACCAGCGTGACTTCGTCCGCGCGATCGAACACGCGGTCGGGCACCGTCTCCCAGACGCGGATGCCGGTGATCTGGCCGACCACGTCGTTCAGGCTTTCGAGGTGCTGGACGTTGACCGTGGTGTAGACGTCGATGCCTGCGTCGAGCAGTTCGTAGACGTCCTGCCAGCGCTTCAGATGCCGCGCGCCCTGCACATTCGAATGCGCGAGTTCATCGACGAGAATCAGTTGCGGCTTGCGGGCGAGCGCGGCGTCGAGATCGAACTCGCCGAGCTTGCGGCCGCGATACTCGATATGCGCGAGCGGCAGCACGTCGAGGCCTTCGAGCAGCGCAGCGGTTTCGCTACGACCATGCGTTTCGGCGATGCCGACCACCACGTCCGCGCCTTCATCGGCACGGCGCCGCGCGGCCTGCAACATCGCATAGGTTTTGCCGACGCCTGCCGACGCGCCGAAGAAAATCTTCAGTCTGCCCCGCTGACGCTTTTCTTCGTCGCGTTGCAGTTTGTCGAGTAGTTCGTCAGGATCGGGGCGGTTCATGCTCAATGGTTTTCATAGTAAGGCGAGCGATAGTGCATGCATGGTGGCACGGCAGCGGCCGCGCCGCAAATGGCGAAGGCGGCCCCGCATGGACGCCGCCTCCTCGAATCATAGCCATCAACAGCGCTTGCTAGCGCTCAACCTTGTTTCATCTCATCGAGCGCCAGATTCAGTTGCAGCACGTTCACGCGCGGTTCACCGAAAATGCCGAACTGGCGGCCGCTCGTATAACGATCGACCAGTGCCTGCACATCGTTGGCGGCGAGCTTACGCGCTTTGGCGACGCGTTCGATCTGATACGCGGCGGCCGCCGGGCTGATCTCAGGATCGAGACCACTGCCCGAGGACGTCACCAGGTCGACCGGCACCGGCTGCGACATATCCGTGCCGGCAGCCTTCAACGCGTCGATGCGGCCTTTGACTTCATCGAGCAACGCCGGGTTGGTCGGGCCGAGGTTCGAACCGCCCGAGCCTTGCGGGTTGTACGGCATCGGGCTGGTGGCCGACAGACGGCCCCAGAAGTATTGCGGCGCATCGAATTGCTGGCCGATCAACTTCGAGCCGACCACCTTGCCGTTCTGCTCGAGCATGCTGCCGTTGGCCTGATTGTTGAAGGCCGCCTGACCGACCGCGGTCATCACGGCGGGATAAGCGAGGCCGGTGACGGCGGTCAGCACCGCGAAGATCACGATTAACGGACGGAACAGATTTTTCATGATGAGTAATTCCTCTTAAACAGCCGCTGCTCAGACCCAGCCGAACGCGGCCAGCACCATATCGATCAGCTTGATGCCGATGAACGGCACGATGATCCCGCCCAAACCATAGATCAGCAGATTGCGGCGCAACAGGATCGCCGCGCCCAGCGCGCGATAACGCACGCCCTTGAGCGCCAGCGGAATCAGCAGCACGATGATCAGCGCGTTGAAAATCACCGCGGACATGATCGCCGAAGCCGGCGTGGCCAGATGCATCACGTTCAGCGCGTTCAGTGCCGGATAAGTGGTCGCGAACGCAGCCGGGATGATCGCGAAGTACTTCGCCACGTCGTTCGCAATCGAGAACGTGGTGAGCGAGCCGCGCGTCATCAGCATCTGCTTGCCGATCTCGACGATCTCGATCAGCTTGGTCGGATTCGAATCGAGGTCGACCATGTTGCCGGCTTCTTTCGCTGCCTGCGTGCCGGTGTTCATCGCCACCGCGACGTCAGCCTGCGCGAGCGCCGGAGCGTCGTTGGTACCGTCGCCGGTCATCGCCACCAGACGGCCTTCGGCCTGATGCGAACGGATCGTGGCAAGCTTGGCTTCCGGCGTGGCTTCGGCGAGGAAATCGTCGACGCCTGCTTCTGCTGCGATCGCTGCTGCGGTCAGGCGGTTGTCGCCGGTCACCATGATGGTCTTGATACCCATCTTGCGCAGTTCGGCGAAGCGCTCCTTGATACCACCCTTCACCACGTCCTTCAGCTCGATCACGCCGAGCACGCGGGCGCCCTGCTCGCCTTTCTCGGCGACCACCAGCGGCGTGCTGCCGCGACGTGCGACTTCGGCCACTGCCGTGCTGACTTCGTTCGGGAAACGGCCGCCATTTGCTTCGACGTAGTTCTTCACTGCGTCGGCCGCGCCCTTACGGATTTCACGACCCGGCAGATCGACACCGCTCATCCGCGTTTGCGCGGTGAAGGCGAGGAATTCAGCGTGAAGCGAGGCCATATCGCGCTGACGGATATTGAAGCGTTGTTTGGCCAGCACGACGATGCTGCGGCCTTCCGGCGTTTCGTCAGCGAGCGACGAAAGCTGGGCAGCATCTGCCAGCGCTTCTTCGGTCAAGCCCGGCGCCGGCACGAACTGCGATGCCTGGCGGTTACCGAGCGTGATCGTGCCGGTCTTGTCGAGCAGCAACACGTCGACGTCACCTGCGGCTTCAACAGCACGGCCCGAGGTGGCGATCACGTTGGCCTGCATCATGCGGCTCATACCGGCCACACCGATCGCCGACAACAGTCCGCCGATGGTGGTCGGAATCAGACACACCAGCAGCGCGACCAGCGCGGTAATCGTGACCACGTGACCGGCTTTTGCAGCTTCGACGGAGAACATCGAGAACGGCAGCAGCGTGGCGGTCGCCAGCAACATCACGATGGTCAGCGCGACCAACAGAATCGTCAGCGCGATTTCGTTCGGCGTTTTCTGACGCTTGGCGCCTTCGACCATCGCGATCATGCGGTCAAGGAAGGCTTCGCCCGGATTCGCCGTGACACGCACGACGATCCAGTCCGACAGCACGCGCGTGCCGCCCGTCACCGACGAAAAGTCGCCGCCCGACTCGCGGATCACCGGTGCGGATTCACCCGTGATCGCCGATTCGTCAACCGACGCAACACCGTCGATCACTTCGCCGTCAGCCGGAATCACGTCGCCGGTTTCGACCAGCACAACGTCGCCTTTACGCAGATCGGACGCCGTCAGAATGCGGATCGGCGACTTCGGATGCGGCTCGTTGAGCTTCTTGGCCATCACGTCTTTCTTCGCGCTGCGCAGCGACGCTGCCTGGGCCTTGGAACGGCCTTCGGCAAGCGCTTCCGCGAAGTTCGCGAACAGCACCGTGAACCACAGCCACAAGGTGACCGCGAGAATGAAGCCCGCGGGCGCCTCCGCCTGACCGCCGAGCGCGGCGATCCACAAAATGGTCGTCAGAATACTGCCGACGTACACGCAGAACATCACCGGGTTACGGAACTGCGTGCGCGGCGTGAGCTTCTTGAAGGAGTCCACGATCGCCGGGCGCAGCAGCGCCGGGTCGAACATGGACCTGGTTGCATTATGTTCAGTCATTGAATCCTCGAATTTCCCGTTTGCGCCTGTTCACTCGTTGGTCGCTGGTGTCATGTCAACGGGCCGCCTCAATGGGCGCCCATCATCATCAGATGTTCGACACCAGGTCCGAGCGCAAGCGCAGGCACATAAGTCAGCGCACCGACCAGCAGCACCGTGCCCAGCAGCAGCACGACGAACAGCGGGCCATGAGTCGGCAGCGTGCCGCCGGTCACACCGATGCGCTTCTTCGAAGCCAGCGAACCGGCAATCGCCAGCACCGGAATGATCGTGCCGAAGCGGCCGAACCACATCGCGATGGCCGTGAGCCAGTTGTAGAACGGCGTGCTCACCGTCAGGCCTGCGAAGGCGCTACCGTTGTTATTCGCGGCCGAGCTGAACGCGTAGAGGATTTCGGAAAAGCCGTGCGCACCGGGGTTAGCGATGCCCGCTTTACCCGCATCAGTCAGTACCGCGATCGACGTGCCCACCAGCACCAGCAGCGGCGTGAGCAGCACCACGATCGACACCATCTTCATCTCGTACGCTTCGATCTTCTTGCCGACGTATTCAGGCGTACGACCGATCATCAGGCCTGCCACGAACACGGCCAGCAGTGCGAACACGAGCATGCCGTACATACCGGAACCCACGCCGCCGAAGATCACTTCGCCGAGTTGCATCAGCAGCATCGGGTAGAGGCCGCCGATCGGCGTCAGCGAGTCGTGCGTGTTGGCTACAGCGCCGCACGAAGCCGCCGTTGTGGCGACCGTGAAGATGCCCGACTGCGCGATACCGAAGCGCGTTTCCTTGCCTTCCGCATTACCGCCCGACTGCATCGCATTCGCCGATTGATCGACGTGCAACGCGGTCAACGCCGGATTACCCGATTGTTCCGCGCCGATTTCGCCGAACACGCATACGCCGAAAGCGATCGTCATCGCCGCGAGCACGGCCACGCCCTGCTTGCGGTCCATGATCATCCGGCCGAATACGAGCGCCAATGCCGCAGGAATGATCAGGATCGAGAAGATCTGCACGAAGTTCGAGAACGGCGTCGGGTTTTCGTACGGATGCGCCGAGTTGCCGTTAAAGAAACCACCACCATTGGTGCCGAGCATCTTGATCGCTTCCTGCGACGCAACCGGGCCCATCGCGATGGTCTGCGTCTTCACCGGCGTATCGACCGTCACCGGATTGCCCTTGGCGTCCTTCAGCGGATTGCCTTGTGCATCGAGCTTCGGGGCGGCGTACGTGGTGGTTTGCAACGTCGGCACGTCCTGATACGACTTGAAGTTCTGGATCACACCCTGGCTCATCAGCAACGCAGCGATGATCGCCGACATCGGCAGCAACACATAGAGCGTCACACGCGTCAGGTCGACCCAGAAGTTGCCGATGGTTTTCGCGGTGTGACGCGCGAAGCCGCGAATCAGCGCGATCACCACCACAATGCCGGTGGCGGCCGAGAAGAAGTTCTGGACGGTGAAGCCGAGCATCTGCGCGAGATAGCCAACGGTCTGCTCAGGCGTGTAATCCTGCCAGTTCGTGTTGGTCACGAAGCTGACCGCTGTATTGAACGCGCCGTCGACCGTCATCGGGCCGAACTGCTGCGGGTTGCCCGGCAACCAGCCTTGTACGCGCAGCAACACGTAAAGAAACAGCGTGCCGAGCGCGTTGAACGCGATCGTGGCGATGGCGTAGTGCTTCCAGCTCATCTCCGTCGACGGATCGACACCCGCGATGCGATACAGCAGACGTTCGATAGGACCGCCGAAACGGACCACGCGCGAGCTGCCATCCATCACATTGCTCAGATAGCGGGCCATCGGCACCGCGGCTGCCAGCAGCACGACGATGAAAAAGCCCGCTTGCAGGACATTGTTCGAGTTCATTCAATGTCCTCCGCGCGCAACAGCGCATAGACCAGGTACATAAACAGCAGCGCGGTAGCCGCACCGGACAACCAGAGAATCCAGGTCATGAGCGAGCTCCCTGGCCACGCCGGAACTGCATCAACTTCTCGCAGCCGGCAATCAACGCAAAGGTCAGCGCGAAAAACAGCACCATCCCCCCGACATACAGCACATCCATTTTTATTCCCCATTCACGGACTTTGGATAGGTGCAACGTTATGCCGATCCGCGTAAAGGGCTGGTCAAAGATCTGAGATGGGATGTAAAAATCGCGTAAACGGAAAAGGCCGTTCCATCGTGGGATGGAACGGCCTTGTGGCGCTGGGTGTGGGTTTGCGGTCTTTCGCGTTTACGGCAACAGAATCGTCGAACCCGTGGTGCGGCGCCCTTCAAGATCCGCGTGCGCCTTCCCGACCTCAGCCAGCGCGTAGCGCTGATTGATGCTCGCCTTCACCTTGCCCGACACCAGCACGTCGAACAGCTCCGAGGACATCGCCTCGTAGTCGCTGCGTTTGGCGATATAGGTGAAGAGTGTGGGGCGCGTAAAGAACAGCGAACCGCGTCCTGCAAATTCCGACGAATCGATCGGCGGCAACGGTCCCGAGGCATTGCCGAAGCTCACGAACAATCCAAGAGGCGCAAGGCAATCGAGCGAGCCCGTAAACGTGTCTTTACCGATCGAGTCGTACACCACCGGCACACCCGCGCCGTTGGTGATCTCGCGCACACGCTTGGTGAAGTTTTCGCGCGTGTAGACGATGGGGTGGTCGCAGCCGTGTGCTTTGGCGATCTCGGCTTTCTCGTCGGAGCCGACCGTGCCGATCACCGTTGCGCCGAGCGCCTTCGCCCACTGGCAAACCAGCAGACCGACGCCGCCGGCCGCGGCCTGAATCAGGATTGTGTCACCGGCCTTCACCGGATACGTGCGGCGCAGCAGATATTGCGCGGTCAGCCCTTGCAGCATGACGGAGGCCGCCTGCTCGTCGCTCAATGCGTCCGGCACCTTGACGACTTGCGCCGCCGGCAGCACGCGCGCCTGGGCATAGGCGCCAGGCGGACGCGCCACGTACGCCACGCGATCGCCCGCTTTGAGACCGGTCACGCCTGCGCCGACCGCCGTCACTTCACCGGCCGCTTCCATGCCGAGGCCACCGGGCAACGGCAACGGATACAAACCCGTGCGGAAATACACATCGATATAGTTCAGGCCGACCGCAGTCTGCTTGATGCGAATCTCGCCCGCACCCGGCTCGCCCACTTCGACGTCGACCCATTTCATTACCTCGGGGCCGCCGGTTTTGTCGAAACGGATTGCTTTGACCATCATGTCTCCCTGGTTTGTGGTTTCGATTGATCTTGAAACACCACCGCGTTCGCCTAGACCCGCTGCGTGAAGCGCAAGGTCAGTACGTCGAGAATCATTCGCGCGGTCGAAATATTGGTGGCGCATGGAATGTTGTGAACGTCGCAGGCACGCACCAGCGCGTTGATATCCGGTTCGTGCGGCTGCGGCGTCATCGGGTCGCGCAGGAAGATCACCATGTCCACCCGCCCTTCCGCAAGCTGCGCGCCGATCTGCAGGTCGCCGCCGTGCGGGCCGGACAACATGCGCTCGACCGTGAGGCCATGCGCGTCGCCAATGCGCGTGCCGGTCGTGCCGGTCGCGACGATCTCGCAGCGCCTGAGCGTATCGACGTATTCGCCGGCCAATTTGACGATGTCGTCTTTCTTGTGATCGTGCGCGATCAGCGCAATGCGGGTGCTCATGACGTAAGACTCCTGAAACCGTTGTGATTGTCGTTGTTGTAGTGAAGGTGCTGCTGGTGCGTCAGAACGTACGCGCTCAGAACGTACCGGGGTAGGCGCCGCCGTCCATCAGCCAGTTCTGCCCAGTGATGTAGCCGGCATGCACGCTGCACAGGAACGCACAGGCGCGGCCAAATTCCTCACGCGTGCCGAAACGGCCGGCGGGGATCGTCTTCATGCGCTGCTTGCGCGCGTCGTCGACGGAAATGTGTTGCGCGTTGGCTTGCGCGGTGAAGGTGGTGGCGATGCGGTCGGTGTCGAACAGGCCCGGCAGCAGGCTGTTGATCGTCACGCCCGAGGCGGCTACCTTGCTGCGCGCCAGTCCCGCAATGAAACCGGTCAGCCCCGAGCGCGCACCGTTGGACAAGCCGAGCACGTCGATCGGCGCCTTGACCGCCGAGCTCGTGATGTTGACGATGCGCCCAAAGCCACGCTCGCTCATCCCGTCGATGGTCGCGCGGATCAGCTCGATCGGCGTCAGCATGTTGCTCTCCAGCGCGCGAATCCAGTCTTCGTGCGTGAAGTTGCGGAAGTCGCCCGGCGGCGGGCCGCCCGCGTTGTTAACCAGAATGTCCGGCTGCGGACAGGCGGCAAGCGCCGCGGCGCGTCCTTCGGGCGTGGTGATGTCGCACGCCACCGTTTTCACTTCGACGCCGCTTTGCTTGCGAATCTCGGCGGCGGTCGCCTCCAGCGTCTCAGCCGTGCGCGCGACGATCGTCAGGTTGACGCCTTCGGCTGCCAGCGCTTCCGCGCAGCCGCGCCCCAGACCCTTGCTGGCCGCGCAAACCAGCGCGGTGCGTCCTGCGATTCCCATGTCCATGTGCCTATCCTCATGACGTACTCGTGGCGCGGGGATGGTCCCGCGGTTGCCCAATCGTGGCAAAGAATCCCCCGATTCTAGAAGAATCGGTGCCGGACTGCGCCGGGCCACTGCAATCTCCGGTATCTTCCGGCGCCACTCTTTCGGTAAACTTGCGCCGTGGCGCTCCCGCCTGCCGTTTTCAGGCCGTGCGGAGCGCCAAACCGATCCCTCTAGCCGCCGCTTGCGCCCCCGCCATGACCCAGGACAGCCGTTTCCCCAATCTTTTCATCCTCGATCACCCGCTGATCCAGCACAAGCTGTCGCATATGCGCGACCGGGACACCTCGACTCGCACGTTCCGCGAACTGCTGCGCGAGATCACGCTGCTGATGGGCTACGAGATCACCCGCAATCTGCCGATGACGACGCGCCGCCTCACCACGCCGCTGGTCGAGATCGACGCACCGGTGATCGCCGGCAAAAAACTGGCGATCGTGCCGGTGCTGCGTGCCGGCATCGGCATGTCGGACGGCCTGCTGGAACTGGTGCCGTCGGCGCGCGTGGGCCACATCGGGGTGTATCGCGCCGAAGACCATCGCCCGGTCGAGTATCTGGTGCGCCTGCCGGATCTGGAAGACCGCGTGTTCATTCTGTGCGATCCGATGGTCGCGACCGGTTACTCGGCCGTGCACGCGGTGGACGTGCTCAAGCGCCGCAACGTGGCCGGCGAGAACATCCTGTTCCTCGCGCTGGTGGCCGCGCCGGAAGGCGTGCAGGTGTTCCAGGACGCGCATCCGGACGTCAAGCTGTACGTGGCGTCGCTCGATTCGCACCTGAACGAACACGCGTACATCGTGCCGGGTCTCGGCGACGCAGGCGACCGCCTGTTCGGCACGAAAAACTGACAGCGGGCTGAAGAAAGCAGCGGGGCGGCGCGCGCAACGCGCCGCCACCACTCGATTTGCACGCTACGCCGGCACAATCGACAGTTCGAGACGCTTGCCAAGCGCGGCCAGCGCCGACGCGATGGTGTCGATCTTCGTGACGTGCCCAAGGTCAATGACGCGCTGGATATCCTGTGCACGCGTATGAAGACGCCTCGCCAATTCGGAAGGCGACACCTTTTGCGCGAGCATTTCGTTGAGCAGCAGCACTTTCGCGGCCAGGCTCGCTGGCAGCTCGACCAGTTCTTCGCCCCGTCGCGCTTTTGACGGCAACGGAACTTGCCGCTTGTCTTCGAAGTAAAAGTCCATCGCCGTCGCCAGCGCGTCGGCCGCCATTTCGCGTGCCTCTTCGAGCGTTGCGCCCGAGGTCAACGCCTCCGGAATATCGCGGAAGGAAACGGTAAAGCCAGCTTCGTCTGCTTCGATGCGGGCGGGATAGCGAAACATAGGTAACTCTCCGTGGTCCCTTGACGGGAAAAGTCTGGGCGGTGATGAAGCCCCTTGCGGGGCTTGCCTCTATTTGCATTTCAGTTGCTTAAGAATTGCTTTGCGAAGCGGCTCCGAAATCTCGTGAGCGGGATGCCTCGGCAGTGTGGTCTGCCGACCGTTCAGATACACCTTCAAATGTTTGCTGCCCTGTTCGAAAGTCGCCCCTTGGTCAGCGAGCCAACGTCTGAACTCGCTTTGCTTCACCGGCCCTCCTGTGTTCGTGAACACAGGGCAAAATATAAACAAAAATGTTTATATTCGCAACCACAACGACGACTGCAAAAGATGCGCGACCTACCTGGCGCGACTGAAAGAGGCGCCTGACGCCTACTTTCGCCTCGCCCCCTCTCTGCCGCACCCCTGCGCCGTGATAAAATTCGAATCCGCTCAAAGAGCGGCTCGACTTGCACTGCCACGCGGTGCATCACGCCTTAACGCCGGGTCTGCCGGGACCGGCGCACCTGTGGCGCCGCTGAGCCGCCCGCTGACCGTCCTGCCCCGCCCCAACCGCGCTGCCGACCTTCGGTCCCGCTCGCCGGGTCCGGCCGGGCGCGATCAAGCTGAGGAAAGCCTGACACCGGGCGGTCCGGCGCCGAGCGGTTTGACATCGAGGCGCATGGCCGCAATCAGCAGCGCCGCGCGCCCGACATCGCAACGACAATTGCACTATGCGTGCGCCCCACTGGCGCGCGCGACGGAGAAAAGTATGGCGGGTCATTCGAAATGGGCCAACATCAAGCATAAAAAAGCAGCGGCAGACGCCAAGCGCGGCAAGGTCTGGACGCGGCTCATCAAGGAAATTCAGGTGGCGGCCCGCATGGGTGGCGGCGACATCGACTCGAATCCGCGTCTGCGACTCGCCGTCGAAAAGGCGTACGACGCCAACATGCCGAAAGATAACGTCAACCGTGCGATCCAACGCGGTGTGGGCGGTGTCGATGGCGCAAACTACGAAGAAATCCGCTACGAAGGCTACGGCATCGGCGGCGCGGCGGTGATCGTGGACACCATGACCGACAACCGCACCCGTACGGTAGCGGACGTGCGTCACGCGTTCTCGAAGAACGGCGGCAACATGGGCACGGACGGCTCGGTGTCGTTCATGTTCGATCACGTCGGCCAGTTCCTGTTCGCACCCGGCACGCCGGAAGACAAGCTGATGGAAGCCGCGCTCGAAGCCGGCGCTGAAGACGTCGTCACGAACGAAGACGGCAGTATCGAAGTGCTGTGCCCGCCGAACGATTTCCCGAAGGTGAAGACCGCGCTTGAAGCCGCGGGCTTCAAGGCCGAATTGGCCGAGGTGACAATGAAACCTCAGACGGAAGTCGAATTCACGGGCGACGACGCGGTGAAAATGCAGAAGCTGCTCGACGCGCTGGAGAGTCTGGACGACGTGCAGGAAGTCTATACAAACGCCGCGATCGCCGACGAATGAGCGTGCCCCGGCGGCACACCGCGCGTGGATCTGCACCGAACCACACGCCCGCGCCGCCGGCTAGCACTCGCGTTGCTGCAGAGCGGGCGTTGGTTGGGGCCTTCCGCACCGCCACCACCCGGGTTCGCTATGTGCCCTGCGCCGCTACCTGGCTGCGGGCCCATTGCAAACCTCGCTGTTATTCCACGGCTGAGCGTGATGCTTCAGCCGTTTATGGTTTTTAAGTCTCGGGGATTCACATGAAGTTACTCGTCGTCGGTTCCGGCGGTCGCGAACATGCGCTGGCATGGAAGCTCGCGCAATCGCCGCGGGTTCAGCTCGTCTACGTTGCGCCCGGCAATGGCGGCACCGCCCAGGACGAGCGTCTGCGCAACGTCGACATTACAGATCCGGCCGAACTCGCCGATTTCGTCGAGAAAGAACAGATCGCGTTCACGCTGGTCGGACCGGAAGGGCCGCTCGCCGCGGGCATCGTCAATCTGTTCCGCTCGCGCGGGTTGAAGATTTTCGGGCCGAGCAAGGAAGCCGCGCAGCTCGAAAGCTCGAAAGATTTTGCCAAGGCGTTCATGAAGCGTCACGCGATCCCAACCGCCGAGTACGAAACCTTCGCCGACGTCGCGGCCGCCCACGCGTATCTGGACGCCAAGGGCGCGCCGATCGTGATCAAGGCCGACGGCCTCGCCGCCGGCAAGGGCGTCGTGGTTGCGCAAACGCTGGAAGAAGCACACGCCGCCGTCGACATGATGCTGTCGGACAACAAGCTGGGCGATGCCGGCGCACGCGTCGTGATCGAGGAATTCCTCGCCGGCGAAGAAGCCAGCTTCATCGTGATGGTGGACGGCAAGCATGTGCTGGCGCTCGCTTCGAGCCAGGATCACAAGCGTCTGCTCGACGCCGACCAGGGTCCGAACACCGGCGGCATGGGCGCCTATTCGCCCGCCCCGATCGTCACGCCGCAACTGCATGCACGCGTGATGCGCGAAATCATCCAGCCGACCGTGCGCGGCATGGAGAAAGAAGGCATCCGTTTCACGGGCTTCCTGTACGCCGGCCTGATGATCGACGCGCAAGGCAACCCGAAGACGCTCGAATTCAACTGCCGGATGGGCGACCCGGAAACGCAGCCGATCATGGCGCGTTTGAAAGGCGACTTTTCGAAGGTGGTCGAGCAGGCCATCGCCGGCACGCTCGATACGATCGAACTCGAATGGGACCGCCGTACCGCGCTCGGCGTGGTGCTCGCCGCGTACAACTATCCGGACACGCCGCGCAAGGGTGACCGGATCAGCGATATCCCGGCGGAAACCGGCGATTCGGTCACTTTCCACGCCGGCACCACGCTGGCGGACGGCAAGCTGACCACCTCGGGCGGCCGTGTGCTGTGTGTGGTCGGTCTGGCGGATTCGGTGCGCAGCGCGCAGTCGGTCGCGTACGAGACGATCAACCAGATTTCGTTCGACGGCATGCAATATCGCCGCGACATCGGCTATCGCGCATTGAACCGCAAGCACGACGCCAAGACCGAAGGCAAGCACTAAGCCCGCCCCACTCGCCCGCGTGCGGCGCCAACGGCGCTACACTGCGGGTTTTCGCGGCCATCGCGGCGCCCACCGCTCCATGTGGGCTCACCCCGGTTGATCGGCATTTCACCCGGCGCGAACGACCGTAGCACCGCGCCTTCGCGGGAATGTCCTGACGAAGGCCGGCGCCCGCCCTTCACGAAGAACCCGCGGCACGACGAGCGTGCCGCCCTCAGCATCTGCATTCATGACCGATTCGAGCTATGACGCACAGGCCGTGCGCAGCTGGCTGCAAGGCCTGCAAACGCACATCGCGGACACGCTCGGCGCGTTCGACGGTAAGCCGTTCGCGACCGACGCATGGCAGCGCGCCCCCGGCGAAAAGCTGCGCGGCGGCGGCTACACACGGATTCTGGAAGGCGGCAACTTCTTCGAGCGGGCCGGCATCGGCTTTTCGGACGTAGCAGGCGACGCGTTGCCGGGTTCGGCGAGCGCCGCGCGTCCGCAACTGGCCGGCCGTGGTTTCGAAGCCATGGGCGTTTCGCTCGTGCTGCACCCGCACAATCCGCACTGCCCGACCGTGCATATGAACGTGCGTCTGCTGATCGCGACCAAGGCCGGCGAAGAGCCGGTGTTCTGGTTCGGCGGCGGCATGGATCTGACGCCGTACTACGGCTACGAGGAAGACGCGCAGCATTTCCACCGGGTGTGCCGCGACGCGCTGCAGCCTTATGGCGCGGACCTCTACCCGAGTTTCAAGCGTTGGTGCGACGAGTACTTCTTCCTCAAGCACCGCAATGAACCGCGTGGCATCGGCGGGATTTTCTTCGACGATTTCTCGGCGCCGGGCTTCGATCAATCGTTCGCGATGCTGAAAAGCGTCGGCGAAGGATTCCTCAAAGCGTACATGCCGATCATCGAAAAGCGCCGCAACATTCCGTACGGCGAAGCCGAGCGGGACTTCCAGGCATACCGGCGCGGCCGCTACGTCGAGTTCAATCTGGTCTTCGACCGTGGCACACTGTTTGGGCTGCAGAGCGGCGGACGCACCGAATCGATACTGATGTCGATGCCGCCTGTGGCGAACTGGCGCTACAACTGGCAGCCCGAACCGGGCACGCCGGAAGCGCGCCTTTACAGCGATTTTCTCGTGCCGCGCGAGTGGGTGTGAGGCTTTAAGCCCGCACCGCACACCACGTGACCACGACAAAGGATCTTCACCTGAAGCCGAACGCTCATCCTGTCGCCCTGCCTCGCCGGATTGGACTGCTCGGCGGCACTTTCGATCCGATCCACGACGGCCACCTCGCGCTCGCGCGGCGTTTCGCCGACGTGCTGAAGCTGACCGAGCTGGTGTTGCTGCCGGCCGGCCAGCCGTGGCAGAAAACGGACGTGTCAGCGGCTGTTCACAGACTGGCCATGACCCGTGCCGCCGCCACTGCGTTGGTGCTGCCGGGCGTGACCGTGCGGGTGGCGACCGACGAGATCGAACACGACGGTCCAACCTACACGATCAACACGCTGCAGTTATGGCGTGAACGCGAAGGTCCGAATGCGTCGATTGCGCTTCTGATCGGCGCGGATCAACTGGTGCATCTCGACACATGGCGCGACTGGCGGCGCCTGTTCGAGTTTGCTCACATCTGCGCGGCCACGCGCCCCGGTTTCGACCTCGCATCGATTCCGCCCGTGGTCGCTAAAGAAATCGACGCGCGCCGTGCCCGCGCCGACGTTCTGCAAGCCACCCCCTGCGGCCACTTGCTGATCGATACGACGCTTGCGTTCAACGTCTCGGCCACCGACATTCGCGCGCATCTGCGCGAGCAGGTGACCCAGCGGCTTGCCCTCGCGGGCGGCGAACCGCAAGACAGGAGCCAGGCCCGGGCCGCAAGCCATGTCCCCACTGCGGTGTGGGACTATATTCTTCAACATCATCTGTACCACCGGTAACCCCATGGATATTCGCAAACTGCAACGCGTGATCGTCGACGCTCTCGAAGACGTCAAAGCGCAAGACATCAAGGTGTTCAACACCAGCCACCTGACCGCGCTGTTCGATCGCGTGATCGTCGCCTCCGGCACCTCGAACCGCCAGACCAAGGCGCTCGCTTCGAGCGTGCGCGAGAGCGTCAAGGAAAACGGCGGCGACGTCATCAGCACCGAAGGTGACGACGTCGGCGAATGGGTGCTGGTCGATTGCGGCGACGCGATCGTGCACATCCTGCAACCGGCGCTGCGCCAGTACTACAACCTCGAAGAAATTTGGGGCGACAAGCCGGTGCGCATCAAGCTGTCCACGCCGGATCCGTTCGGCGGCGCGCGCTCGAGCGAACCCGACGACGAGGACGAAGAAGACGAAGCGCCGGCTGTCAAAAAGCCTGCACGCAAGGCGGCGGTACGCCGCAAGTAAGTACGTGGCTGGCAAACCGCTGAAGTCCGCGACGCAAAGTCAGAGCATGCGTGCGCGATTGCAGCGATTGCGTCGTCGATTCCACCCGTCATGAAACTGCACATTCTCGCCGTCGGCCACAAGATGCCCGACTGGATCGCCACCGGCTTCGACGAATACGCGAAGCGCATGCCGCCCGAGCTGCGCATCGAGCTGCGCGAAATCAAGCCCGAGCAGCGTTCGTCAGGGCGTCCGGCCGAAAGCGTGATGGCGGCCGAGCGGCAGAAAATCGAAGCCGCGTTGCCGAAGAACGCGCGCATCGTCGCGCTCGATGAACGCGGCAAGGATTGGACCACGATGCAACTCGCCGGCGCCCTGCCCGGCTGGCAGCAGGACGGCCGCGACGTGGCGTTTCTGATCGGCGGCGCCGATGGGCTCGATCCCGATCTGAAAGCACGCGCCGATATGCTGCTGCGTGTCTCCAGCCTGACGCTGCCGCACGCCATGGTCCGCGTGCTGCTCGCCGAACAGCTTTACCGCGCGTGGACCATCACGCAAAATCACCCCTATCACCGCGTGTGAGCGAACGAGGCGGCTGACGGATCGCGCGTTTGCTGGTCCTGTTGGCTGCGCTGATTGACGCGCCTTGTGGACGCATTTTCAGGCGCGTTTATCGATACGTTGATCGACGTGCTTTTCATCGTGTCCTTAGGCTCGTTCTTCGTCGATTGACTGACACGCTCATCGCGCGCGCCTTGCGCATTGACGCAACCCGCCTCATCGAGACCTGTTCATGCCAACGTCCGCCGATTCGCTGCATCCGTTCGTTTACCTCGCTTCTCAGAGTCCGCGCCGTCAGGAGTTGTTGCAACAACTCGGCGTGCGTTTCGAATTGCTCCTGCCGCGTCCCGATGAAGATGCCGAAGCGCTCGAAGTCGAGCTACCCGGCGAGCGGGCGCGCGACTACGTGCAGCGCGTGTGCATCGCGAAAGCGCACGCAGCGCGCGCGCGTCTCGTGGCAGGCGGCCATGCGGCACGGCCGATCCTGGTTGCCGACACAACCGTCACGATCGACGACGCGATCCTCGGCAAGCCCGTCGACACCGACGATGCCGTCGCAATGCTCACGCGCCTCGCGGGCCGCGATCACGAAGTGCTGACGGCCATCGCGGTGGTCGACGCGGAAGGCACGTTGCTGCCGGCCGCACTATCGGTATCGAAGGTGCGTTTTGCTGCACTGCAAGCGGACGCCGTGCGCCGCTACGCTGCAAGCGGCGAGCCGCTCGGCAAGGCAGGCGCGTATGGCGTACAGGGACGCGCCGCGGAGTTTATCGAGCATATCGACGGGTCCTATTCAGGTATCATGGGTTTGCCGCTTTTTGAAACCGCTGCCCTCCTGCGTGCAGCGCGCATCGACTTCTAAAATAACACCATGAATGAAGAAATCCTGATCAATGTCACGCCGCAGGAAACGCGCGTCGCGCTCGTCCAGCAAGGCGCCGTCCAGGAACTTCACGTCGAACGAACGCTGTCGCGAGGACGCGTCGGCAATGTCTATCTCGGCAAAGTCGTCCGCGTGTTGCCGGGTATGCAATCCGCCTTCATCGACATCGGCCTGGAACGCGCCGCGTTTCTCCACGTAGCGGATATCTGGCATCCGCGCATTGCGGGCGAACCGCAGCATCAAACGCCGCATCAGCCCATCGAGAAAATCGTCTTCGAAGGTCAGACACTGATGGTGCAGGTCGTGAAAGATCCGATCGGCACCAAGGGCGCGAGGCTGTCCACGCAAGTGAGTATCGCCGGGCGCACGCTCGTGTATCTGCCGCAGGAGCCGCACATCGGCATCTCGCAGAAGATCGAGAGCGAAGCCGAACGCGAGGCCGTGCGCGCGCGTCTGACCGCCGTGCTGCCTGCCGATGAAAAAGGCGGCTACATCGTCCGCACCATCGCTGAAGACGCAACCAGCGAAGAATTGGCCGGCGACGTCGCATATCTGCGCAAGACGTGGGCGACCATCATCTCGCAAGGTCAGCGCATGCCGCCGACCAGCCTGCTGTATCAGGATCTGAATCTCGCACAACGTGTGCTGCGCGATTTCGTCAACGACGAGACCTCGCGCATTCAGGTCGACTCACGCGAGACCTATCAGATGCTCGCCGACTTCGCGGCGGAGTTCACGCCGGCGGTGTCGTCGAAGCTGCATCACTACACCGGCGAGCGGCCGCTCTTCGATCTGTACAACATCGAGGCGGAAATCCAGCGCGCATTGTCACGCCGGGTCGATCTGAAATCGGGCGGCTATCTGGTGATCGACCAGACCGAAGCGATGACCACCATCGACGTGAACACCGGCGGCTACGTCGGCGCGCGCAACTTCGACGATACGATCTTCAAGACCAACCTCGAAGCCGCACACACCATCGCGCGGCAATTGCGGCTGCGTAATCTGGGCGGCGTGATCATCATCGACTTCATCGATATGGAGAACGTCGAGCATCGCGATCAGGTGCTTGGTGAGTTGAAGAAGGCGTTGTCGCGCGATCGCACGCGCGTGACCGTGAATGGTTTCTCGCAGCTTGGACTCGTGGAGATGACGCGCAAACGTACGCGTGAATCGTTGGCGCATGTGCTGTGCGAGCCCTGCCCGGTTTGTCAGGGCAAGGGACAGGTCAAGACGTCACGCACGGTGTGCTACGACGTGCTGCGCGAGATTCTGCGCGAGTCGCGGCAGTTCAATCCGCGCGAGTTTCGCGTGGTGGCGTCGCAGCAGGTGATCGATCTTTTCCTTGAGGAAGAATCGCAGCATCTGGCGATGCTGATCGATTTCATCGGCAAGCCGGTGTCGTTGCAGGTGGAGTCGAATTTGAGCCAGGAGCAGTACGATATAGTCTTGATGTAAATCATCAAATTCTCTGCATCAATGACCGGTTGACCGAGTTCGAAACCCTGAAATTTGCGATATAGCGGCGCAAGCGCGTGGCCGGCGCAAGAGGCGCGGCGCGCCAAGGCGCACGCTTGACGGCGCCGTGCGCCAAATCGATCGCTTTGAGATTTGAGCCCCGCTCCGGCGGGGTTTTGCCGTTCTGCCGTCGCTGCATCAATGCTTATGGTGAATCAAGTCACTAAGATGATGCTCTTTGAACCAATGGGTTAGCCGCTCCTGGTTGCTGGATGCGGCCCATATCCCGGCGCCACATATAGCAGCGATAATCCCAATCAAAATAGCCAACGTTAAATCAGACATGGCGGCCTCCCTATCAGGTTGCGACCATGCTTATATGTTAGGCGATGATCCCTCAATTCTCCTACATTGCAGGAACAGCCAACAGCGGTGACGGTCCGATTGTCACGAACAGCCGCGGCGGCCAGACATGACTCCGAGACTTCTGCCGTGACTTCTACCAACTATTGAATTCCCCGGTATCAATGCCGGTCACTCGCGTAAATGGCGAGTGCAACGTCAAGGCAAACGTTGCTGCAATGGCAGTGTCGAGCCATTCGACGAATCCGGTTCACCCCTGTCCGTCACCGTCCTTGAACGCGAATGACGCAGCAATCAGAATGAGCCCACTCCAAAGAAACACCTGGCCGAATATTCCGCTTGTTCCAAAACCGCCGCCGACCATCGCGGCGCTCACGTAGTAAAAGAGCGTGCTCATCTTGATTCCCTGGGGGAACCCCCGACACGTTTCGTTTCACCCACTATACCGCGCGGCGGCCAGATCAATGCCTCCAATCCGCCTCCAGGCGCTAGGCTCGTCGTCGTATAGCCCATCATGTGCGTCCATGACCGGCCTCGCGCCTCAGTGTCGAACCGGCTCAAGGCGCAGCTTCTTAGGCCAACGCAATCGATAGAACGCAGTTGCGCAAACGGTAATCGTCGCCGGGAGAGCCATAGGCATTGTCGTCAGCAATGTCATCGCTCCGCGAGCGTCTCCCGGCCCTCAATTTCCTCATTGACGCCGTTCGGACCAGGCGCGTATAACCATCCCATTGGATGTTATTTGGATGGCATATGGATGCCGAGCGAACGCCGAACGGAATAGAAATGGCCAACCTCAAACTCGTCGACACCTCCCGCCCCAAAGGCGGCGAGACCGAAAAGATCACCATCAATCTCGGCCCAATCGACCTGGGCCAGATCGACCTGCTCGTCGAAGAAGGCTTTTACTCGAACCGCACCGACCTGATCCGTACGGCGATTCGCAACCAGCTAGCCGTACACGCGCAGGTCGTCACGGAAACGGTGACCCGGCGCGCGCTGGTGCTCGGCCTGCAACACTTCTCGAAGCAGGACCTCGAAGCCGCTCAAGCCGCAAATGAACGACTGGACATTCACGTGCTCGGCCTCGCCAGCATCGCAGCCGATGTGCCGCCGGAACTCGCGGCGGCCACGATCGCATCGGTGGCGGTGCTCGGCGCATTTCACGCGTCGCCAGCGGTCAAGGCGGCGCTCGCCGGACGCATCAGGTAGGCGCGCCCGGCATGGCTGATTTTTGTTTGAAGCCATGCTGAAGGCCGTGAAACTCATCGCCTGACCCCGTCACGCGCAATGCAAGTCAACGCAGTAACTCACACTCATGAAAATGAATGAAGATTTCCTGAAGTCGATGAAAGAAGCCTTCGACCTGCTACGCACCAAGGGGCCGAAGGAAGCGACCGCTGCAGTCCAGCGCGCACTCGCAGGCAGCAAGGCCAAAGCAGGCAATGCGCAAACGCCGCCCATGCCGCAGAGTGCCAACGAATGGGCACAAGCGTGGACACAGGCGCAATCTCACGCCAACACCACGCCGCACGCCCCTGCCGAGCGCACTTTCGACGCTGACACCCCCGGCACCTTCAGCACCCACACCTTCAGCAATAGCGCGGGCCAACGCCAATACAAGCTCTACGTACCAGCCGTCTACAAGAGCAAACCGTTGCCGCTAATCGTGATGCTGCACGGCTGCACGCAAAACGCCGACGACTTCGCGGCCGGCACGCGCATGAACGAAATGGCCGAGCGTAATGGCTTCATCGTCGTGTATCCGAATCAATCGCAAGCAGCCAATCCTTCGACTTGCTGGAACTGGTTCAAGCCTGCCGACCAGCAGCGCGATCAGGGCGAACCATCGTTGATCGCCGGCATCACGCGTGAGGTGATGGCGCGTTATCGCGTCGATCCGGCGCGGGTGTATGTGGCGGGTCTGTCGGCAGGTGGCGCCATGGCGGACGTCATGCTGAAAACCTCGCCCGACCTGTACGCCGCGGCCTGCGTGCATTCCGGCCTCGCCTACGGAAGCGCGAAAGGTCTGCCTTCGGCGCTCGCCGCGATGAAAGGCGGCAAAGCGCATCGCAGCCACTCGCACGTCGAACCGCAACGCCCGCTCATCGTGTTTCATGGCGATGCGGACACGACGGTGCATCCTTCGAACGCTACTGCGCTCGTAGCGGGCTTCGACGCCGGCGTCACGACACTCAGCCCGCTGTCGCACACCGCAGGCACAGCGAGCGGTCAGCGAGGCTGCACGGTGCAACGACTCGTCGCGGCAAATGGTGTCGAAGCGGAGTACTGGTCGATCCGAGGCGCGGGCCACGCATGGGCAGGCGGCAGTCAGCGCGGCACGTACACGGACCCATCCGGCCCCGATGCGACGGCCGAAATGCTGCGCTTCTTCCTCGCCCATCCGCGCGCGTCAGGCGCACATAAAGCTCCATTCAACTGACGAATCATTTTGACGAAAACGCTGTACATCCTGCCGCAAAGGTATAAAGTGGCTCATGTTGCAGCGCAGCAAAACCACTGTGCCGCGTCGACCTGCCGTCTCGCGTGAGACCTGGCCTCCGAAATCCTTTGGGCGCCTGCCCCGGGTCACTTTGGAGATCACTTATGCACAGCCCCGCGATCGAACATAGCGCCGCCTTCGGCCAACGCACTTTCAACATCTTCACCGACCTGCAGCTCGATGGGCTGGCGTGTCTGCAAAAGCTCGGCGAGCTCAATCTCGCGGCACTGAAGGCAACCGTCACCGAAAGCAAGAGCGCATTGTCGGCCGGCCAGTTCAACACCGCGCCGTTCGCCGGCGTGTCCGATTTGCAGCAGCAACTGGTTCAACGCACCTTGTCGTACGCGCAGCACGTCAAGGAAATTGACGCGCAATTCACCGCAGCGTTGACCAAGGCAGGTGAATCACTGCGCGAAGAGTTCGGCGCTAATGTGGCGCAACTCGGTTCGGGCTTCGGCCAAACCACGCCGTTCAGCTCGGATAGCGCATTCGGGGCAATGCAATCCGTGATGGCTTCGATGATTCATTCGAGCAATGTGGTGCAGGACAGCATCAAGCGTGCGTCCGGTATGGCCGGCACAGCGATCACCACCGCAGACGACGCAGCAAAATAAGTCTCACGTCGTAACGCGAGCAGACGAAAAGGGGCCAATCGGCCCCTTTCTCTTGTCCGGGTAGCTTTGGCGACACGCGTCTTGCGCGAAGTACGACGCGCTGCGGCGCCTGCGGGATGGCGACTTCAAGTTGGCAGCGGAATTGCCGACGTCAACCGGTGCCCAACGGCTTCAGCAAATTGCCCAACGCCGCGACGGTGATGGGTCGCGAGAACCAGAATCCTTGTGCCTCGTCACAGCCGAGCGCTTCCAGTTGCGCGGCCTGTTCGGCCGTCTCCACACCTTCGGCCGTCACCCGCAGCTTCAACGCATGGGCCATGGCGATAATGGCGCCGACGAGCGCCGCGCACTGCGGATCGGTACTCATGCGCATCACAAACGAGCGATCGATTTTCAGGCGATTCAGCGGAAAGCGCGTGAGATAAGCGAGACTCGAATAGCCGGTGCCAAAGTCATCCACCGCGACTTCAACGCCCAATTCGCGCAACGCATGCAGCGTCTGCAATGCCTGTTCGGTGTCGCCCAGCAGCACGCCCTCGGTGATTTCCAATTCAAGGTACGAAGGGTCGAGCGCGGCATCTTCGAGCGCCTCGCGGATCGTCTCGAACAGATTGTGCCGCTGGAACTGCTGCGGGGACACGTTCACCGCAACCCGTGGCAAGGTGCCGGTGAGCCGCAGCAATTTGCCGGCGTCGCGGCACGCGGTACGGATCACCCACTCGCCGATCTGCTCGATCAGGCCCGACTCTTCAGCGATCGGCACGAACTCGACCGGACTGATCAACCCACGCTGCGGATGATTCCAGCGCAGCAGCGTCTCCACTTGCGCGATGCGGCCATTGGAAAGCGTCACCTGCGGCTGATACACGAGATGCAGTTGCTGACGCTCGAGCGCTTCGCGCAGCATCGTCTCCAGTTCGAAGCGGCGCGCCGCCTGACCTTCGAGCGCGGTGGAAAAACGCCGCACCGCATTGCCGTTGACAGCCGATGCCGCCGACAACGCCACGCCCGCGCGACGCATCAGTGTCGGTGCATCGGCGCCGTCCGCAGGATAGGCGACGACGCCGATACTCGCCGTGATGTTCAGCGCGGTGCCCGCGTAGTCGATCGATTCGGCGATGCGGCCCAGTGCCTCAGCCGCAAAAGCATCGGCCGCCGCGCCGGTTTCATTGATCAGCAGCGCGAATTGCGTGCCACCGATCGAGGCGATCGTACCGTCGTGGGGGAACAGACCGCGCAGCCGTTCGCCGACGATCTGCAACACCAGTTCGGCCGCATGCAAACCGAGCGCATCGCGCAGCTTGCGCAAATGATCGAGTTCGGCGATCAACACGGTAAAACCACTGCCGCTGCGCTGACAGCGCGCAATCGTCAACTCGAGGCGTTCGGTGAAAAGTGTCTGATTGGGCAGACGGGTCACGCCGTCGTGATGCGAGACGTACCACAGGCGTGCCTCGGACTGCGCGTAGCGCGTCATGTCGATGGCAATGCCGACATAGCGGGCGGGCCCCGTGGTTACACCGCCAGGATGTGCCGGCTCGGCGGCGAGCGGCGCCAGCGCGAACACCACGCGAATTGGGGTGCCGTTGCGCCGCATGTAGGTCCATTCACCTTCATAGCGCGAGCCTAGCGCCGACAGCGGCGGCAATTCGGCGCGCCGCCTCGCGAGTTCGGCCGGGTCGTGCAAGGACTCAAAGGTGCGCCGGCCGATCAATTCTTCGGCGGTAAAGCCGGTCAGCTTCTCGAGAGCTGCGTTGACGGAGTCGAACGTGCCGTCGGCCGTGCAGATGAACATGCCGTAGGGCGCCGCCGCAAGCGCGGCGTCGCGTGTGCGCGCTTCGGCGTAGGGGTGAGCTTGCATCGCGCCGGCCTTTGATTTTCCTGGGTGTTAAAAGCGAATGAGGAAAGCGGGTGAGCTTTCTTCCTGACGCGCACGGCGCAACCGGCAAACCCGGCGGTTTCGGTCCGATCCGCCGGGTAACGTTCGTATGATAGCGGCTTTCCTGGCCGGGTCCACCGCACCGGCCGCACGTTCCTCGCCGCAATCGTTTCCCTCGGTGTATTCCCCGATTCCGGCAGCCGCATGCCCGTCATCGAGCACATCATAAAGCGCTCGCTATTACCGGGATACCCCGCGTCCCATGACTCAACGTACACCGGCCTTCGACGCCTTCGCACAGGGCTTCGCCGGATTGACGACCGCTATATCCATCGATATATTTCGCTCGCGATCCTTAGATAAAAAACCGCTGCCCCACTGCATGGATCCGCACGAAACAGGGTCCCGCTTTTCATGTCCAAGGAAGTCATCGATTCGCACCTTCTCAAGGTGCTGCACACGCTTCTGACCGAATCGAGCGTGTCGCGCACCGCAACGTTGCTCGGACAATCGCAGCCGACCGTCAGCGTGGCGCTGCGCAAACTGCGCGACATGACCGGCGATCCGCTGCTGGTGCGCAGCGGCAGCCGGATGGTTCTCACCGCGCACGCGCTCACGCTGATCGAACCCACGGCGCAGGCGCTGAACAATATCGCGGCCATTCTGCATCCCACCACGTCGTTCAATCCGGCCACCACCAGCCAGACCTTTCGGATCGGCTCGCCGGATTATCTCGATGCGTTCTTCGTCCCCGCCGTGGTCGATGCGTTTCATCGCGAAGCGCCCGGTGCGAAGCTCGAGTTCAGGCATCTGATGATGGTGGACGGCGGCTACGAACACGGCCTGGAAAGCGGCTTTCTCGATCTGGTGATCGGCAACTGGAGCACGCCACCGGAGCATCTACATTTGCAGCCGCTGTGCAAGGACGAACTGGTGTGTCTGATGCGCAACGGTCACCCCGTCAAGCCGGGGCGGCTTAGCAAGCCCGTCTACGAAGAGGCGGAACATCTGGCGGTGATGACGTACAACACGACGTCGTGGGGCACGGTCGATGTCGAACTCGCGCGCAATGGCCTGTCGCGCACCGTCACTACGACTCTGCCCTACTTCGGCATGGCGCCCTACGTTTTAGCGCGTTCCAATCTGCTGTTCACCACCACGCGTGCGCTCGCCACGCACTACACCAAGATGCTGCCGCTGCGTATCGAGCCGATTCCCGGCGAGCCGCAGGCGCTCACCTACTATCAACTCTGGCACGACCGCACGCATCGCAGCGTCGCCGCGATCTGGCTGCGCAGGCTGATCGCCAACGTCGCGAAAGATCTGGTTTCCTAAGCGTTCGCCGTCGGCACGCACTTCTTTCAAGCAGATAAAAAAAACGCCGCAGGCAGAGCTTGCGGCGCGAATGCGATCATCGGATGTGTTGCAGGTGACAGGCCCTTAAAACACCGAGCGATCACAAAGTGAGGTCGGTCAGACGGAAGATTGTTATGGGTTAGCTAGTCGCTAATGGCCCCTCTGTCATGGCCTTGATCAAGGCGGCCTTGCCCTCGATCGCCGCGCCGAGCAAGGCGAAGCCCAACGGACGCTCGCTGGTGGCATGCCGGCACACGGCGCGCGCCGCGTGTTTCGCAGCGTCGCCGGCGGTTTCGATCGACCATGCGCCCTCGCCCTCGGGCGCCACGACGACGGCGGGACTCGCGGGCGTCTTCACGGTAATCGGCATCACCGGGAAGGCGACGCGGGTCGGCTGCCCGGCCAGGGTGCGAGCGAGCGCTCGTGCGGCGTGCATGATCGGCAGGACATACGGCTGCACTTTGCCGTCGATCGCGGCACAGTCGCCGAGTGCGTAGATATCCGGTGCACTGGTGCGGCACCACGCATCGGTTCGAATGCCCTGATCGATCTCAAGACCCGCAGCAGCGGCCAACGCCGTACGCGGCACGAGGCCGACCGCCGACACGACCAGATCCGCGACGATCGGCTCGCCTTCGGCGAACGTCAGCCGGTAACCGTCCGACAGGCGGTCGATCCGATCCACACTGCGGCCAGGATGAAAACGGATGCCGCCATCGTCAAGCGCGCGGGCGAAAATCTCGCCCACGTCTTGCGGGAGCAAGCGCGCCAGCGGCGTCGAAGCCGGATCGATCAGACTGACCGCATAACCGGCGGCTGCCAGATCGTTGGCAAACTCGCAGCCGATCAGACCCGCGCCCAGAATCGCCACCGAGCGGCAACGCGTGAGCGCCAACCTGAAGCGCGCGTAATCGCCGAGGTCGTTGATCGACATCACATCGGCCGCGCCATCACCCGCCACCTTCAGGCGCCGTGGGTCCGCGCCCGTGGCCAGCACCAGCTTGCTGTAGCCGAGCAACGCATTGTCGACCACCAGCGTGTGCTCGGCCGGCAAAATGCGCTCCACACGCTGATTGACACGAATCCACGCGCCCAGTTGCGCCGCCATCGCCATGGCGTCGAAACTCGCCAACGCCTGCGGCTCTTTCTTCATCGCCAGTGCATTCGACAACATCGGCTTCGAATAGAAGCTGCCGTCGTCGCGGCTGATCATCACGATCGGCACCGTGCTATCGAGCTTGCGCAATTCACGCGCAACCGTATAGCCCGCCATGCCCGTGCCGACGATCACCACCGGCTGTCCTTTGTCCTCATGCTGAGCGGCCGTCATGCGATCACCTGCATTTCAAAGTCGTGCTTGCCGGTCGCGCAGTCCGGGCACAACCAGTCGTCCGGTACATCTTCCCAACGCGTGCCCGGCGCAATGCCCGCTTCCGGCAGACCTAGTGCTTCGTCATAGCGAAAGCCGCAGATCACGCATTCCCATACTTTCATGACTTCTCTCCCGAATCACCAATCACCCATCACGAACGCGCACCGCGAACTAGCGCACATAGGCCTGGCCAAGGCCGATCTCGGCCAACGCCCGACGGTAGGCACCCGACGAACGGTCGGCGAGAATCGGTGCTTCCGCCGCGCGGTCGATCGGCAGATCTTCCGGGCGCTGCTGTTCGACGATCGCACGATCTTCTTCGAACACCTGACGGTTGAACGCGTAGACGTCCTCGAGCGGCAAATCCTTGTCAAAGTTGCGCACGATCGGAACGAACAGACGCGTCTTGCGCGCGGACACCGGGCTCGCGGCATTCAGGATCGACAGGCGGCCATTTTCGGGAAAGTGCACGGTCAGGCGCGCAAAGAACGGCACATCCACGTCGAAGAAGCGGTGCCACAGATAACCCTCAGGCGCGCGATGCTGCATCGATTTCGGGAAGTTGCTGACCGTGCTTACGTACTCCGCGTGCATGCCGCGCTCACGCCGTTCGACCGAATACTGCGGCACCACCGGGTTATGCCGGTCGGCAAAACTGTCGTGGTGAATCCACGCGAAATGCGCGACGTCGATGAAGCCTTCGGTCTGACGTCCCGCCGAAGCGTTGATGTCGATCGAGGGCGGCAGGATCTGCTGGAAGTCGGGATCGTCCCAGTTGGGAAATGTAGGCAATGCTTCGGTGCCGCCACCCAGCGAGACCCACACGAGGCCGTAAGCTTCCTGCGTCGCATACGTGACGAGATGCAAGCGCTCGGGAATCGGGCCGTCCGTTTGCGACGGAATGTGCTTGCACTTGCCGTCGTTGCCGTACGCGAGGCCGTGATACGGGCACACGATATTGCCGTTATCGACCCATCCCTGGCTGAGCGGCGCGCCGCGATGTGGACAGATATCGCGCGCGCTCACCAGTTGGCCGTTCGAGCGGAATACGACCAGAGGCTCGTCGAGCAGCGTCACGCTGATGGGTTTGTCGGTCACGTCGGCGGCGAACGCCACCGGATGCCAGTAGCGGCTGAGAATCTCCCAGTCGTGGCTATCGAAGGTGCAATTGCGGGGTAAAGCGGGGGAACGTTGGAATGTCAGCGGCCTGGTGGTGGCGGCGGTGGCAGTAGCGGTGGCGGAACTCATGCATGTCTCCAAAACCTGGTGGGGGTTCGTCGCGCTCATGTGTTTTCTTGAGCGCGTGGAGAGAACGATAGCGGGACGAGGTCCGCCGACCCATCCCCTGAAATGCATCTAGTCTATGTATGAAAAGGCATAGGGTGCCACCGCACCACTGGATCAGCTCTGCCTGAAACGCCTAGGATGCGCGCGGCAGCGCGGCTTCGATAAACACCGCGCACAGCGCTTCCATGCCCTTCGCGTCTTCTTCATCGAAGCGCGCGACGACCGGGCTGTCGACATCCCACACGCCGATCAGCGTGCCGTCCGGTGCCACCAGCGGCACGACGATTTCCGATTGCGACGCCGAATCGCAGGCGATATGACCGGGGAATTCATGCACGTCGCGCACCACTTGCGTCTGACGGGTTTGGGCTGCCGTACCGCACACGCCCTTGCCGAGCGCAATGCGCACGCAGGCGGGCTTGCCCTGGAAGGGCCCGACCACCAGTTCGCGGCCGTCGTGAAAGTAGAAACCGGCCCAGTTCAGATCGCTCAGGGAATGGAACACGAACGCGGAGAAATTCGCCGCGTTGGCGATCCAGTCGGTTTCGTCGGCGAGCAGCGCGCGCGCCTGGGCGACCAGTTCTTCGTATTGCGCGGCCTTGGGGAGATGCGAGGCGGAGGAGACTTCGAACATGACGGCGTCCGTAATGAAAGCGGAAAGAGGAACAGCGAGGCGTGCAGTTTAAATCAAGCCGCCGTTTCCTTCACGGCACGCCGCGCTGCGCATGCTGCCCTCTTTCCGTTCGATCTACGTGCGACCTGACAGCGTTGTCCAGACGCCAAGCCTGCGAACAACGCCATGCATCGATCGTTATTCGACGCCGATGATCACGCTCGATGCCTTGAAGATCGCCGTCGCCGCTTTGCCGCTCGCGAGGCCGAGGCGGTCGACGCTTTCATTGGTGATGATCGCAGCGATCTGCGCGCCGCCCGCGCTGATGGTCACTTCCGAATTCACCGCGCCCTTGGTCACCGCCGACACGGTACCGGCGATGCAATTGCGTGCCGACACCTGGCTCTTCGCCACGTCGACCATCACGATCACCGACGACGCCTTGACCAGCGCAAAGGCCTTCTTGCCGGCAGCGAGGCCGAGCGACGTCGCGCTGCCGTGCGTGATGATCGCGACGATCTCAAGACCGTCCTGGGTGCGCAACGTGACTTCGTCGTTCACGGCACCGTGTTTGACTTCGGCGACTTCGCCGGCGAATTGATTGCGTGCGCTGGTTTGCATGTTGTTCTCCTGGTTGTGGAGCCTCGTGAAAGACGCTTCGAGGCGATGTGTCGAGTATAAAGAAACGCCCGGCCTGGACGGCCGCTTGCGCGTGAAGTGCGGTATGGCACAGGCGCTATTGACGATTCGAACCTCAATGAAACCACATAAACGTTGGGTAAATACACTCATGGCGCCGCAAACGCACAATGCCCCGCCCGTCGCGCGACACCGTATCATCGTGCCCTTGGACCATCACCGTCGAACTCCATGCCTGTCGCCGTCCTGCCCCGCTTTGCCGCACGCTTGGTCACTCGCGTGGCCGCCCGATTGCCGCACGCCCGCCGTGCCGCCACGCTATGCGCCGCCCTCGCAGCCGCCGCTACCTTCGCCGCCTGCAGCAATCCGTCGCCGACCCGCGACGCTCACGCGAGCGTCGACACGGTCGCACTGTTCCCGATCGCCAATTACGACCAGAACGTCGATCACTGGCTAGAACCGGACAGCCCCGGCTACGACCGGCCGTTCCTGAACCCGGCGGATCAGCAGGCGCACTTCAGCGCTCTCTACGCGCGCTATTTCGGCACCGGCACGACCGCGCCGTCTCCATGGAATTCCGCTTACGTGGCGATGCGCGTCTATCGCCAGCAAGGCGCGGACATTGTCGCGCTGCAGCAGCGCCGCATCGACAAGTTCGACAACACCGGCAAGAGCGGCGCGGCGCTCGGCTATGGCGAGAATTTCCGGCCGCACGACAAGGCGTGGATCGAAGCGATCGCGCAAAACATGAACGTCGGCCAGTTCACGCAGGCGGCCGCCTACCAGCCCGAGCGCCGCGCGATCGCCACCAGCAACCTGATGGTGCGCGAACTGCCGACCATGGACCCGTCGTTCTACGATCACCGCCTTGCCGGCGAAGGCTATCCTTTCGACAACCTGCAGATCTCCGCAGTACGTCCAGGCACGCCGCTGTATGTGCTGGGCAGCAGCATCGACGGCGCGTGGCGCTATGTGCAGACGCCCGACGTGCAAGGCTGGGTGCGCAGCGAAGGCGTCGGCCTGACTGACGACACCTTCGTCGACACGTGGCGCGCCGCCACCGCGAAGTCGCTGGGCGCCGTAATAGTCGCTTCGGCGCCGGTGCGCGACAGCCGCGGCGTGTTCCGCTTCGACGCGCCCGCCGGCACGCTGCTGCCGCTCGCCCCGGACCACGCGACGCGGCCCGCACCACATGCAAATCAACCCGCGAGCGAAGCCACCGACGCCCCCGCCTCCCGCAAACTCTTCGTCCCGGCCCGCGATGTGGACGGCCACGCGGTCATCCGCACCGCCCAACTGAGCGATGCCCAGATTGCCCCGATGCCGCTCGCCGCCACCCCGCGGCATCTGGCGATGTTGATGAAAACGCTGATCGGTCGGCCGTACGGCTGGGGCAATAGCGGCCTCTACAACGACTGTTCGTCGGAGCTGCAAAGCATCTTCGCGGCGTTCGGCGTGTGGCTGCCGCGCCATTCGTCGACGCAGATGCGCGCCGGACGCATGATCGATCTGTCCGCGTCGACGCCGGCACAACGGCTCGACTACCTCGCTCAGCACGGTGAACCGTTGCGCACGCTGATCTACATTGGCGGCCATGTGATGCTGTACATCGGCAACACGACCCGCAACGGCAGCGCGGTGCCGGTGGTCTACCAGGATGTGTGGGGCTTGCGTCCGGCCGACAATAGCCGGCGCGCGGTGATCGGCGGCTCGGTGATCCTGCCGCTGTTCGAGCACATCCCGGAAGATGCGACCTTGCAATCGCTTGCGGCGACCCCGACGTTCCAGATCAGCATCCTCGGCGCGCCGGGCGGTGGCGCGGCGACGCCGGCGACCCCTTCCACACCCGCCGCGCCACCGGACGACGACAATCCAGCCGGCTGAGGCACCGTATCGCACCGCACGGGCGTGCTTAAAAAATATTTTTCCCGGAGTGTCGATTCAACGGTGCTGCGCTCGTCGTAACGTTGAAGGCCTGGCTCACGCAGCCGGTCTTTCAACTCACGAACCTGTTACTTCAAGGAGTCGCCGTCATGTCCAGCGCCGCTGTCAAACCGATCCCGGACGGGATGCACTCGCTTACCCCGTATCTGATTTGCGCCAACGCCGCGGAAGCCATCGCGTTCTACACCAAGGCTTTCAACGCCGTCGAGGAATACCGCCTGCCCGGGCCGGGCGGCAAAGTGATGCACGCCAGCCTGAAGATCGGCGACTCCACGCTGATGCTGACCGACGAATGGCCCGACCACAACGCACTGGGCCCGAACGCGCTGAAAGGCACGCCGGTCACGATTCATTACTACGTGGAAGACGTCGACGCCAGTTTCAAGCAGGCCGTCGAGGCCGGCGCGACCGTCGCCATGCCGCTTGCCGACATGTTCTGGGGCGACCGCTACGGCCAGTTGAAGGACCCGTTCGGCCACAGTTGGTCGCTCGCCACGCACAAGCGCGACCTGACCCCGGAACAGATTCAGGAAGGCATGCAAGGCGCGGGGTGCGGCGCGCAATAAGCCGCGGCCCTTCGATCTTTGATAGGATCGGTCTCGACCCATAAACGGCGGGACATGAACGGTGCGCGTCAACCATCAGGCTTTCTTCTGCTCGCTGTTTGTCGCGCGTCTCGCCGATCAGGTCCTGCTGTTCCTCGTTCCACTCGTCGTGTTTCAGACGACGCACCAGGTCTCGTGGTCAGGTCTCGCGTTTTTTATCGAAACCCTGCCGCGTTACCTGGTCTTTCCCTTCTTCGGCGCCTTGTGCGACCGGATCTCGCCGCTCAAGCTGATGCGCGTGAGCCAGACCGTGCGAGCACTGGTGTGTTTCGGCGGCGTGCTGGCGTATGTGCTGTTTGGCGGCATCGGCTGGTTGATCGCGCTGTCGGCATTGTGCGGTGTACTCACAAGCCAGGGGCTGGTCGCTCGCGAAGTGATGCTGCCGCAAATCTTCAGCACTCAGCAATTCCAGCGTGTCCTCGCCTACTCGCAGTTGGCCGACCAGTTGGGTTTCGTACTCGGCCCGATGCTGGCCGCACTGCTGCTCGGCTTGTGGCGCTGGGAGTGGGTGGTCGGCGCAACGGGCGTGCTGTTTCTGCTTGCCGATGCGGCGCTGATGCTGTGGCAACACACCAGCGGTTTCCGCGCCGGTGATCCACCTCCCACTGCGCCGGGTCACTGGACGATGCCCCTGCGCATCGCGCTGCGCCATGTGCTGGTACTGCCCGGCCTGAAAAAAGTCGTGCTGCTCGCCGCAGCCGAAAATCTGGTGATCGGCGTGACGCTCGCGACATCCGCTGCGATGGTGACCGGCTTTCACGCGCAATCGAACCGCTACTATGCCGGCCTGCAAACCGCAGGCGCCGTGGCGACGGTGCTGATTCTCCTGACGATCGCGCGTAACACCTGGCCTGCGCAGACACTCGGCCGGGTCGCGTTCATTTCAATCTGTGCCGGCGGCGTGATCGCCGGCGCGAGTGCGGCGCCCTGGGGCTATGCACTCGGCTTCCTGCTGATTGTCGGCTTCGACAAGATGTTCAATGTCTACATCCGCAGCGCAAGGCAGAAAATCATTCCGCCCGAGGACTACGGCAAGACAACCGGCGCGGTGATCCTGTTGAACAACATGACGCAACCACTCGCCGGTTTGCTGGTCGGGGTGTTTTCGGCGCGCGCACAGACCGGCTTGCTGATCGTGGCGCTTTCAGTGGCGATGGGCTGCATCGGCGTGGCGGTGTCGCTCGGCTCGGCGCTGTTGCGACGCAAGCGCGCGCTCGCGCTTGGTGAATGAAGCCGCGCACGCCTGGTCGGCCGAAATTGCCCGTGCTTTGCGCACGGCGCCATCGGCACAAAACCGCCACGGGAGGCGAATGAATCCTATATTGCCTCACAGACAACATCGAACTTCATTAACTGCGTCGCCCCAAACGCATTGCTGATCGCGACGTCGGCGGCATCTCTCCCGCGCGCCATCAAAACCCGCCCCGTACGCGGCACATTGTTCCGCGGATCGAAGGTCTGCCAGCAGCCTCCCACATACGCTTCGAACCACGCGGCGAAATCCATCGTCGCATACGGCGGCGGCGTGCCGACATCGCTGATATAGCCCGTGCAATACCGTGCGGGGATATTCATCGCCCGACATAGCGTCACGGCCAGATGCGCGAAATCCCGGCACACGCCCTTCCTCTCCTGCCACGCCTGCCACGCGGTCTTGGTCGGCCGCGCGAAATCGTAGCCAAACACAATGTGCTCGTGCACGTAGTTGCAGATCGCATCCACGCGCCCGCGCCCGAGCGGCATCTTGCCGAACGTCTGCCACGCAAATTCGGATAGCAAATCAGTTTCGCAATACCGGCTGCCCAGCAGAAACACCAGCGTATCGTCAGGCAACGCCTCTACCGGATGCTGCTCGGTCAGCGGCGGCCGCCGCTCAGGCTCGGACGACACCTCGAGCACCGCGCTTGTCGAAAACGCAATCAGTCCCTGTGGCGCCACGATCCGGCTGCACAGATTGCCGAAGCCGTCGCGATACTGGCTGATCGGCACCGGCGGATTGACCGCCAGCAAATCCGGACTCAGCACGTCCTTCGCGTGCGAATAGTGCGTGTTCAACATCAGCATCATCGGCGTCGGTTGCACGCACTCATAGACCAGCTCGTAGCCAACGCGCAATTTCATCGCGACGCCCTCTTCCAGTTGAAACATTCAGTTGACGCGCCCGGTGAGCAACCTGAGTTGACACTCCCAGCTAACACGTTCGATTTGTGCAAGCCCAGTCATCCGGCTCGCCCCTCACTTTCCTTCGGTCACGCTCACATCGACCTGCAAACCGCGAAACGAATGCGGCGCGCCATGCCATGTGCCCCACAACGGCAACGCCTGGTAGTAGTTCCACGCCACCGCCACCCGAATCAGATGGCGATTGCCGACGATGCTATTGGTCGGATCGAAATCGACCCAGCCGGCGCCCGGCAGATAGATTTGCAGCCACGCATGCGTCGCACCGCCGCCTTGCACCGCGTCGTGCTCGGGCACGTCGGGCACGAACAGATAGCCACTCACAAAGCGCGCCGCGAGGCCGAGCGAGCGCACCGCATCCATCATCAGCACGGCGAAATCGCGGCAACTGCCGCTGCGGTTGCGCAAGGTGTCGCCAGGACGGTGCACGCCCTTCTCCGTGCGGCGCACATAGAAAAACGTGCTTTTTATGTCGAGTGTCATCGCGCGCAGCAACGCCATCGTGCCGCCGGTGCCGCTCTTGCCGCTCGCGCCGCTCACCCCGCCGCTGCCCGGCACGGGAACGAAGCGCCGTGCCCATTCGTCGACGTCGCGGTCGGGATACTGGCGGCTGCGTGCGTTCACGAGATCGGACGCTTCCTCGTTGGTGTACGCGAACGGCCAGTTCACCGCGTACGGCTCGAGCGCGTAGTCAGGCATGGGCGTTTCGAAGTGTTCGAGCGTCGCTTCGCTGTCGAAGCGCAATTCGCTCGCCTTGCCCGTGAAACTCGCGACCGCCACGGAATTGTCGAACACGTCGTGCAGCCAGTGCAGCCGCGACGGCGTCGGCGTAATCACCAAGCGGCTCGTGACGAGGCGCAAATCGTGGCTGGCGCGCGGGCGGAACATCATCCGGTGTTCGCCGAACCGCACGGGTTCCGAGTAACGGTAGACGCTGACATGACGCACCGTGAAACGCTGTGGCTCAGTCATCTGACAGGCCGATGGATGCAACTGGATTCGTCCTGAGCATCACGTTCACGCTGGTAAAAACTGCTGCCGCAGCAGGCGCTGGGCGCCCGGCACGGTTTGATCCTGAAAGAGCCACGAACAAGGTTCGGCGTGGTGAGGTGCTGTCATCGACAAGCTTTCGCTTTGAGCATACACCCGCCATATTGGTTGAAATCACTCATTTGGCCGGAGGTGGCGCGCTCGCGGAAGTTATCAACAGAATCTGTTCGCAAATCTGTGCATAACTACCCGGCAAAATCGGCAAGCGCTTGATACGCCTACTGTTTCTACAGTGACGTCGAAGTCGGGCAGGCCCCGTGCGGCGCGCCAGCATCGAGCGCATCAAGCGCCTCAATCGCGCACAGTACTGGCGGCGCGGCTGGGCCCGGCTTCCTGCGCAGCCGGCGCGCCACGCTCTTCCTCGCGCCACTCCTGCCGCGAACGCACCATTCTGCGCACGGCGAGGCGCGCCATCTTCACCCAACCCGACGGACGCGGGTCGGCGAGCATGCTGAGCGCGCGGGCATAGTCGAGCGTGAGGCCCGGTGTCCACGCCATCGTCGCGGCGCGTTTGCGCAGTTGCGCAGCCACCCACAACTCCGGCGTCGTCATCACCCGCAGAAACGGCCGCCATCCGCCGAGGTTGCCCCATACCCGCGCCGACGCGCCTTCGATCGCCGCTTCCAGCGCGCGCGATACGCTGCTCGAGCAATTGCGGTGTGTCAGGTTGTAGGTCGTGTCCTGACGATAGGTGTCCCAGAAACGGCGCAGACGCGCGGGATCGTAATTGCGTATGCGCACCTGAACCGTGGACGGACACCACGCTTTCGATTCGGTCGGGTAGTCGGGCTGAAAAACACCGGGCACGTCGTTCTCGCGCGTCGCGCGCAGAAGCCGCGCGAAATCGTCGGGTGAACGATCGATCTCGACGCCCGGATATAAGCTGATGTAGATGCCTTCAGGCGATTCGAGCGCGGCATGCCCGGTCGATATCACGCCGTTACGATCCACCGCCGCAATATAACGATCGACGATCAACTGCCGCCGCGCCTCGCCCTTGGCCGAGCCGACCGGCGTCCACACGTGCACGGTCAACGCATCTTCATCGGCGCTGGGCGGGCCGTCCCATTCCACCGCGCTCAACCGACCGGGCGCGACCGCACTCGCCGCAGAGTTGGCCGCATCCGCGCTTGCATCATCCGACGCCACTGCGGGATTCGAGGCGAGACGCCGCACGCGTGTACTCAGCAGAATCAGGTTCCAGCCGCCGAATATCAGACCGAGGCCGAGACAGTACGGCACGGTGCCCACATAGTGCGTCGGATAAGGCTGATAGAAGAAAACCGCCAGCGCGATTTCAACACCCCCACCTATCATCGCGAGCCGCCAGGTGCGATAACGAACGACCTTCGCGGAAACGATCTGCAGCAGACCGTCGGCGAGAAAGAGCGTGCCGAAGATCATCGACAGAATGAAGTTGCCGTGATGATGGCCGGCGAGAATCAGCGCCGCCGCAAAGCAGAATGCGATGCCCTTCACATAGCGCAGCGTGCGTTGCCCGCCCATGCCAGTCCACGCGACGGTCAGCGTAGCGAGCCCTTCGAGCAACAGCAACAGCGCAAACGGCGTAATCGGGAAATAGAGCGCGCTATCGAGCGCGTCGATGAACACCACCACACCGAGCACGAGGCTCACCCAGCCGATCAACTGCAACGAGCGCCAGCGCGCGCGTAGGTAATCGACACCCAGCAGGATCATAACCAGTCGAACCATTGCAAGCCCTCCGTGATCGATGCGCCTTTCTGAACGCAATCTTAACCATATTCACGGCGCTGGCGCGAACGGGTTCGGTGTAGCGGTGGTCTGCGCGTGATGACGCTTTCACGCAGCGCCGCTTCGCGAATGCATCGTGCATCGACACCGTACGATCGCAGCAAGATCCTCAGACGTACTTGTGGCGCTCATGCCGATGCGCCTTCGACGGACGTGCGCCGCGCTTGCTCGCACTCGCGGCCGCATGCGGTTCATCATCGTGCGGCGAGATGCGCGGGGTGGCATAAGGACCGTTCGGCAACACGGCGGGGCTTTGCGGGGTTGCCGCGCTTTGTGGCGCAGTCGATGAAGTCTGTGCAGCGGGCAACGGCCCCGTTGCGGCGTCGATCACCTTCTGCAATTCGTCCTGCGCGTACGCTGGCAGCGGCGCGGGAGGATACGTCGCGTTGGCAGCCATGGCAGTGGAGGTGGCGGAGACGGCACAGGCAAGGCCGAGGGCGATCATCAAGTGGGCGATTTTCATGTCGAGTCCTGGTCAGGATGACGCGACTCGCATGATGGAAAGCGTGGCGCGCGTCAATGGATCGGAAGGTTCCTGACGGCTTGAACCGTCAGCACAAACAGTGTGACGGCCGGGACATGAAGGGTAAATTTTATTAAGCCGGATTCAGATAACCATAATCTGGCTTAATAAGCGCCGGCGCGAAGCATTCTCGACGCGCCGGCCTGCAACGGACAAACGCAGTTCCGGCGAATGTCACTCAGGCAGCCGCGGCTTGCGGCATTTCCATGCCCTGCTCTCCACCCAATGCGTCGAGCAGATCGCACAGCATGCGATCGAGTTCGGCGGTCATCAGCGTGACGTCGGAATCGAAGCGCTCGTCGTCGTTCTGCGCGGTGGGGTCGCTTGCTTCCTTGAGGACATCGAGCGGCGCGATGCGCTTGATTATCAACGAAGGCGTCAGCACGAACGACACGCGATCGTTCCACGTCATCGCGAGACGCATGCATTGCTTGCCGGCTTCGATATGACGGCGCATATCTTCGGCATCCAAAGTATGTCCGACGTAGCGCACCGTCGCGTTGCCTTCCGTCGGCGAGCGCAATTCGGTGTCCTGGTCGAGCGTGAAGCCCGCGGGACCCTCGCCGGAAAGCAGCCATCCGGTCATCGCCGCAACCGGCGATTGCGTGACGCGCACGGTGCCGAGCGGCAGTTGATCGATCGACTTCACCAGCAGGCCGCGCACTTCGTCGGCGACCGCTTGCGAGCCCGCGTCGATCACGAGCCAGCCGTTCCTGGTATCGATCCACACGCGCGTATCGCGACGAATGCTGAAGGCGCGCGGTAGCAGTTCGTCGGTCACCTGCTCCTTGAGTTCGCGCATCTGCTTGCGGCCAGGTTTGAAGCCCTGCTGCTCTTCGAGTTCGAGCGCACGCGCCTTGGTCACTTGCGTGACGACCGAAGCCGGCAGCAGTTTCTTTTCGGCGCGAAACACCAGCAGCATCTGGCCATTGAGCGAATACACCAGCGAGTCGTTGTCGCGCGGCGACGCCCAGCCGTGGCTTTGCATCTCGACGCTGTTGCCGGGCGCGAACGCGTGCGGCGCGAGCCATTTCTCCATTTGTTCAGGGGTGACGGACCACGGAGCGGGAAGACGGTGCAACTGAAGGTTTTTGAACCACATTGGCGGGGTCTTGTATGGGCAAAGCGCGTCATTCTATATGACTCGGAGAAGATGACGTGGTCGGGCGCGTGCCCGCACGCTCGGTGCCGACGCGACGCCACCGCAACGATGATTTTCAAATAAAACTCGAAAATCCTTTAAGCAACAGACCGATTATCAAACACAGCCGTTAGCCAGAGAATGCGTTTCATCAAATCAACTTCTCCGGAGCGTGTCATGTCCCCAACCTTCATTTACAGATTTGCCAGTCACGCGCTGCTCGCAGCGGGCCTCGCCGGCGCCGTGAGCGCACACGCAGCGAGCGCTGACACCTTGCCAGTGCCCCATCACATTGCCGTCGACTCCGCTTCGGCGAAGAGCGCCGCGATCGTGCGGACCGCGCGTCGCTACGCCGCGTTCTGGAATACTGGCGACGAGGCCTACGCGAAACTCGCACTGTCACCGGCGTTCGTCGACCGCACCTTGCCGGACGGCAGGCAGCAAGGTCCGAGCGGCCCGTTGCAGGCATCGAAGGGATTTCGCGCGGCGGTGCCTGACCTGCACGCCGAAATCGACGACCTCGTGGTGGCGGGCGACCGCGCCTCGGTTCATCTGCATTTCTATGGGCACTTCACCGGGCAGTTCCAGAACCTCAAAGGCAACGGCCAGACCGTCGACTTCCAGGCTTTCGATCTTTATCGCGTGGAGGGCGGCCGCATCGTCGAAAACTGGCACCTCGAAGACAATCTGACCCTGCTCAAACAGCTCGGGGCGATCAAACCATAGTGGTTTAGCCGCATCAGTCTTGAGGCGCGCTTTACGTTCAAATCAGCTAGACTTTTTGAGAAGCGCACGACAAAGACGGAGGCGGCCATGGCCGATGAAACCGCACCTTGGCAGATGGTGGAGTACGAGGGTTTCGAAATTCACGTGGCGCCCTTCCCGAAAAATCCGCCCGACGAAACGAAGCCGTCGGCCGCGCCTGATAACCGCTACACGTATGTCGGTTACGTGTGCCATCCGGGCGCCGATCCGGCCATCCCAGGGCATGCAGTGCCGTTCCATCCGGATGGCGAAGAGAGCTTCGCCGGCATGGAAGACGCGCTCTACGAGGGTGTGCATGTGGGTCGCAGTATCGTCGACGGCACGCACCCCGATTTGACGGTGCTGCCGCTGGTGACGGGCGGGGTGTGAACCTCGCTTGCGGTTCAGCGAGGCGTTTGCACGCTCAGCGCGTCCTGCTTCGTCAAAAGACGTAGCGCGAGGTCCAGCATCCGCTGGTTGGCGCTTGCGGGCGTGAACGTCTCGACTTTTCGCAGTGCCGCCTGCACGAGACTCTGGCGTAGCTCGGTGTCCTTGAGTAGCCGCTCGATTGCGTGCGCCATCGCGTCCACGTCGCCCGGCGGCACTAGCAGGCCGGCCTTGCCGCCCTCCAGCAAATCCCGCGGACCGGTTGGGCAATCCGCCGAAAGCACCGGTGTGCCGAGCGCCATGGCCTCGCCGAGCACCATGCCGAAACCCTCGTAGCGGCTACTCAATACGAGCAATTTCGCCTGACGGATATAGGGCGGCGGATTGGCACAGAAACCCAGAAAATGCACCGAAGCGCCGATGCCCAATTCGTCGGCGAGTTGCTCGAGCTCGCGCCGGTCCCGCCCCTCACCGATCAGGACGAGCACCGCTTCGCAGCGGCCGCCCTTGCGTACCTGAGCGTAGGCTCGCAACAGCGTCTTGTGGTCCTTCTGACCTTCGTCCAGACGCGCCACCGAAACGATGAACGACTCCGCCGGACGTTCGATCTCCGCGCGCGCCGCGCGCCGCAGTGCGTCGACGTCGATCACATTCGGCAATTCGACAATGTAGAGGCCGGTTGCCGAAAAGAGTTCTTGCGCCTCGTTCAGCATGGCGGGGGTCAGCACGGCGATCGCCGAGTAACGCGAATAATGCCTCACGCGACGGGCGACGTAGCGCTCGCTCTTGCTGCCGAGCCGCGCCGCGAGGCTGAAATGGCTCACGCCGAACCAGGGCACGTCGCAACTGCCCGCCAGATGGCGCAGCGAAAAATCGAAATCGCAGATCAGATCGTGCTGCTTTGCGAGACGCCGCATACGAAACGCCGCCAGCGGCCGGATGGCGCCGTAGGTCAACAGCTTGTGCAATAACTTCACGCCGACACCGAGTCTGCGCCGACGAGCCGCCTGATGAAGCGCGTACATCCATTTCGACGAGGCAAGGACGTGCACAGGCACATCGGCGGGTATCGACTGCGCGCGCCAGAACGACAGGTCGTCGGTCGGATAGGCCACCGACAGGCTCGGCGCGAACAGCCGCCGGTCGAGCGTCTTCAGCCAGGACAGCAGCGCGGTCTCGGTGCCGCCTTTTCCGAAATCGTTGATATGAAACAGGATGCGCAGCGGCGGGCGGTCAGCTTCAGTAGCGTGAGGGTTCGCGTTCGTCATCCTGGTTATTCGCCCAACTCTGCCGTCGGCGCTTCGCGCCGCTGTTCGCTGCCTATCACCGTGGATTTCCTCCGTGCGGTTTCGGGCGCCATCCCACCCGAAGCGTCGACTTGCTCCGCGCAACCCAGCAGCAGCCCCGCAAAAGCCCAGAACGCGAGCATAGTGGTCTGCCACATGAAATCATCGGTGGTATTTTTCGCGATCATGCCGGCCACGAGCGCCACGCCCGCAGCACACAACCAGGGTTCAACCCGCCGCAGCCGCCAGAAACGCGCGATGAGGCACAGCAACAGCGTGCTCTGGAGCACGACTCCAATGACTCCCGTCTGCAACCACGTGTTGATGAACAGGTTGTGCGCGTGCGTCAGCGCTTGCGGTTCGACCGTCAGCAAACTGGCTGGCACCTCGCTGCGATAGACGATACCTGGCAGCGGCTTGCCGAAGCCAACCCCGACCCACGCATGACGCTCGGCTTCACCGATATAAAACGCCCACAGCTTCGGGCGCGTGTCGGCCGATACCGTGTCGCCGATTGCGGACAGCGAGCCCGGCACGTAGACCTGATGACCGTCGATCACGACATCGCGCGCCTGCGTGACAGCGGGCACGGCGCCGGCCGTCCGCAGACGGGCGCTGAACTCGAGCGTGCCGACGCTGACCGCGCCCACCACGGCAATGACCAGCACCGACAGCAGCAGACGGCGCCGGTATAGCGGGAACAGCGCGATCAGAAGCGTGACGGCGGCGGCCGGCCAGAAGAACCGGTTGAGCGTTGCCAGTCCGATGAAAAGGCACAGCACAATACCGCTTGCGCCGATCACACGCCAACGCAGCCGCATCATGAAGCCCGCGAAGAGCGGCATGGCAAATACCGCGAGTGTGCTCGTGTGACCGACACGATTGTAGAAATGCAGCGGGAAGGTGTTGGCGGTGGGCGGTTGCAGATGCCCCCAGTTGAACGCGCTGATGGCGCCGAGCGCCACGCAGGCGACCCAGTTGACGAGCACCACGGGCGCCGGCCGCCTCAGTTGCGTGCCGAACAGCCAGAAGCCCCAGAACGACACCAGCGGATAAAGCACCTCGTCGCACCACGCGTGCAGACTGACCATTGGATACATGGACCACGCGACCGACGCCAGACTCCAGCCGGCCCAACCCGCAATGGGCAGCACCAGCGGCCAGTGCAACACCGACGGCCGGTTCGGCGAGCAGGCCGCCGCCAGGACGCCGAGCGCCATCAGAGCGAGCGCATTGAAGACGATCGCCGTCATGTGGCCGAACATCACCACAAACAGAATGACTGGACACGCAACCCAGAACACGCGCTCCACTCGCGCAGCAGCGTGAGTCATTACACTTTCACCAGAACAGTTTGCAAAGCGTTGTATACCGACTCGACCGACAGCCGGCCCATACAGTCGGCATGGTCGCCGCGCCACGCGACGCAGGTCGTCTCGTTGCGATCACAGCGCCGCACCCATGCTACCTCGCGGCGAAAAATAAAAGGCTGATCGCGGCACGGCATATCGGCGATCGTAATCGGCACGAACGGCACCTCGCACCAAAAGCGGCCCGCACCGTGAATCAACGCGTTGCCCGGCCCAAACAGCGCGAGCGTCGGCACCCCAATCAGACGCCCCAGATGCGCCACGCCGGTATCGGGACAAACCACGGCTTGCGCACCGGCAAACAGATGCCACAACTCGCCGAGACCGAGCCGCGCCGCCAGGTTCGGATGGCTTGGGTCCGGGTCGATCGCGCGAATCAGTTCCGCTTCGCCGGGCCCGCCGGTCCATACCGGCAGATAGCCGAGAGCTTCCACGCGTTGCGCAAGCTCACGCCAGCGCGCGTTGGGCCAGCGTTTGACGCTGCTGCTCGCGCCCGGATGGAGCACGACGTAAGGCTTCGCCAGTTGCGCCGGCTCGGGTAGCGCTACGTGTTGCGGCGCGCTCCAGTCGGTAGGCCGGTAGGCGCGCGGTGGCGGCCCGTCGATCAGTTCTGTGGCGAGGTCGGCCCAGGCCGCCGGCGCGGCGGGATACGGCACGCTCCGGTTGAGCGGCCAGTTCTTCCAGGCTGGATCATCGCCCGCGTGTCCGATGATCCAGCGGCAACCCGCGCCCAACGCGAGCCAGCTATGACGATTGTCGCCGAGCACTATGCCGAGGTCGTAAGGTCCGGAAAGCAAAACGTCCCGCACCGACTTCGAATCACGCGGATCGAACGGCAAGGCTGTGACGCCGAAAGGCCGCCCCGCATACAGCGGCAAGATCGCCTTCGGACAGTTGAGAACGATCTGCGCTTGCGGATATTGCGCCCGCAGCTTGGCGAGCAGCGGAGTGAGCAGCAGCGTGTCGCCTAGCAATAGATGGTGCGCAATCAGGATACGGCGCACGTGCCGCGGCTCGCGGCGCAAAGGCTTGATCAGGAGTCGCGGGATGGCCCGCGCAAAGATACGAAGACGCCCGGCAAGCCGACTCATGGGCTCATCGGCGCGTTGGTTCCCGCCGCGATCTTGCTGTACGCCGATACCCGGCGCGAGGTCGCGTTCGCCATACACAATCTCCAACGGTATTCTTCAAGAAGGCCTCCAGTGCGGCGGCTACGGCCCCGTCACAGCGGGCTGGCGCGGTTCGGGACGGCGCCTCTAGCCCGCCGCCTGTCCAGGCCGGCATGGAAAGCTCGATGAAATATAGGGGTGTTCGGCTCGAATTGAGTTTGAGTTCGAGCCTCGATATCTGAAAATTATAACATGTGCCCCTGCCGCGGAACGATGCGAAGCCGCGCCAGGAGGCCCGCCCGCCTCTTCTGCGGCAACGCCGCGGCGGCCCTTAACACGCGGCGTCGATCTGCCTCGCCAGCGTCAACAGCGCGCCAGCGTGAGCGGCAACGCCCGGGTCGTAAAGCACCGCGTCGCGGGCGAGTTCCGGCGGCGCGCGACGCGTGCCGTCGCGATACTCCCGCACCGCTCGCTCGAGTGTCACGCGCAGGTCGGCGAGGTCGGCCGGTGCGAAAACGAATTTCGCATGCGGGGCGATCGCATCGCAGCAACCGATACTCGACGGGAAAATAACCGGCGTGCCGCACATCACCGATTCGATGCCCACTAAGCCGAACGGCTCATAGGTCGATGCGAGGATCGTGAAGTCCGCGGCTTGATAACACTCCGCGAGCTCTTTCACGTAGCCGATATAGCGTAGCCGTTCGGACGCGCGCGCGGGAGGCCGCCCGGCCACGGCCACCACCACGGGCAGCGCCGTGTCGCGCAGCGCGGCTTCGATGAGCGGCAAACCCTTGCGCTCGTGGCTGCTCGACGGAAACAGCAGGACGATCTCGTCATCGGCGAAACCGTATTTCTGACGCAAGGCGGCGCGCGTCGCGGCATCGGTCGGCGCGAAGCGCGTGCCGTCCACGGGTGGAAACAACACGCGGATCTTCGCCTCGTCGACACCGTACAGTTCGCGCAACTCGTCGTGCATCAGTTTCGAATGCGCCACCACGACCTTCGAGCGCTCGTATTGGCGGCGCTCGAGCGCAATTTGCCAGCGGTCCGAACGCTTCTGCGCGCGTCCCGTCGCCCGCAAGAAACCGAGATGCGTACCGCCGCAGATCGCTACGTCAGACGAGTCGACACGGTTACAGCCGATCAGCACGTCGACGTGCGCCGCGCGGCGCGCGGCGCGCAGCCGCCACGAAAACCAGTGGTCGCGCAGCTTACCCGGCAGGAACGAGACGTTGATGCGGTGGGGCTCGACCAACTTGCATTCCGGCAGCGACGTGTCGAAACGACGCGCGAAAAAGGCCGGTTCGACGCCGAGCGCGGCAAGGCCGCGCACGAGATCCATTGCGTAGCGCTCGAAACCGCCGCTGTGCTGTAAGGCGTTACTGGAGAGTCCAAGTTTCTTCATTCAGACAGCGCGCGCCAGCGCCTCGTCAATTGTTACGGGGGTAAGTCATGCGCGGTCCGGGCTAGCGGACCGCATGAATGGAGATCCGCATGGCCGATGACGTGTCGTGTCGTGCGCTTTACGCTGCGTCCTGCTGGAACTGGATGCGATGCAAATGCGCGTACAGACCATTTTGCGCGAGCAGTTCGCGATGACTGCCGCTCTCGACGATCCGCCCCGTTTCCATCACCAGAATCCGGTTGGCGCGCTCAATGGTCGACAGGCGGTGCGCGATGACCAGCGTGGTTCGGCCCTTCATCAAGGTTTCCAGCGCCGCCTGCACGTGGCGCTCGGATTCCGAATCCAGCGCCGAGGTGGCTTCGTCGAGAATCAGGATCGGCGCGTCCTTGTAGATCGCGCGCGCAATCGCCAGACGCTGGCGTTGACCGCCCGAGAGCATCATGCCGTTGTCGCCGACCAGCGTATCGATGCCATTGGGCATCGCCTCGACGGTGTCCCACAGGTTCGCCGCACGCAGCGCCGCCCTGACCTTGTCCGGATCGGCCGGCTGGCCATAAGCGACATTGTTCGCCACCGTATCGTTGAACAGCACCACGTCCTGGCTCACCATCGCGATCTGGCTGCGCAGCGCGTGCAGCCCGTATTCTGGCAACGCGACGCCGTCGACCAGAATCTCGCCACCGGTCGGATCGAAAAAGCGCGGCAGCAGATTCACCAGCGTGGTCTTGCCGCTGCCCGACGGCCCCGCGAGCGCCACCATTTCGCCCGGCGCCACCTTGAACGACACCTGATCGAGCGTGTGGCGGCCATGCGTGGCGTTGCTGCCGTAGGTGAACGACACGTCGCGGAATTCCACTTCGCCACGGGCCCGCTCGAGCGGCTTGCCGCCGCCTTCCGGTTCGGAGGGTTCGTCGATCAGACCGAAAATCAGCTCGCACGCCGTCATGCCGCGCTGCAGCGGCTGGTTCACGTCCATCAGGTGCTTCAGCGGCGAGATGATCAGCAGCATCGAAGTGACGAACGCCACAAAGCCGCCGACTGTGGTTTGATCCGACGACGACTGCACCACAGCAATCGTAATCACCACGGCGAGCGCAATCGACGCGAGGAACTGCGTCAACGGTTGCGCGAGGCCGCCGGACACGGTCATGCGCATGGCGTAGCCGCGCAGACGCTTGCTCATCGCCGTGAAGCGGTCCGTCTCGTACTGCTCGCCGTTGTGCACCTTGACGACCTTGTAGCCGCCCACCGTCTCTTCGACGATGTACGACAGTTCGTTGGTCAGCAGTTGATGCTCGCGGTTCAGGCGCCGCAAGCGGCGGTTGATCTTGCCCACCAGCCAGCCGATCCCGGGCAGCAGCACCGCGACGATCAGCGTCAGGCGCCAGTTCAGATAAAACAGGTAGCCGAGCAGGAAGAGGACTGTCAGCGAATCGCGCACCAGTGTGACCAACACGCTCAACAGCACGTTGAGAATCTGGTTCACCTCGAAGACGATCGCGTTGATCACGGTGCTCGCGGTTTCGCGCTGGAAGAACGCCACGCTCGTGTGGATCATGCGGTCGAACATCTTCAGGCGCAGATCGAGCAGGATCTTGTTCGATACGTAGGCGAGCAGATAACCCGAAGCGTATTGCGACACGCCGCGAATCAGCGCGAGGCCGATCACGGCGGCCGGTACGAACCACTTGGCGTTGTCGTTGGCATGCGCGCCGAAACCTTTGTCCAGCAGCGGTTTGAGCAAGGCGGGAATCGCCGCGTCGGTGCCGGCGCTCGCCGCCATTGCGACAATCGCGCCGATCACCACCCACAACAGCGGCTTGATATATGGCCACAAGCGCCGGAAGACGACGGCAGGCGACGATGCCTCACCTGAACCGATGGGTTTGCTTAACGTAGGCTTCGCGCTCAAGGAATCCTCTGGGAATGCGGGACAGCATCCGTGCTGCGGGCGGAATGCCCGCAGCACGTAAAATTAAATACGGCATTGTAAACGGTTGCGGATTGCCCGGCCGGTAGTGATGAATTGGCCAGATTCGGCCGGATTCACAGGCCGATAGCGGCCGGCGGACGTGTCCGGCCACGGCCACCGCGCGCTGTGTATACTTGCGCGACTCATTCCGTCACCCTGCGCCCTCCACGCAATTCAGGTATGCAAGAAACCACCCTCGGCGTCGCCATCATCACCAAAAACGCGGCGGCGCGACTGGCCGAATGCCTGCAGGCCGTGGCCTTCGCCGATCAGATCGTCGTGATCGACGGCGGCAGCACCGACGGTACCGCCGACATCGCCCGGGCACATGGAGCGCGCGTGCTCGAGCAAACCGACTGGCCGGGCTTCGGCCCGCAAAAAAACCGCGCCGTGGAGGCGCTGACCACCAGTTGGATTCTCTCGCTCGACGCCGACGAAATCGTCACGCCGGAACTGGCTGCGGCGATCCGTGCGGCGCTGGCCGCACCTACCGCCGATGTCTACGCGGTGGACAGGTTGTCGAGCTTTTGCGGCCACTGGATTCATCACAGTGGCTGGTATCCGGACTGGATTCCGCGCCTGTTCAAACGTGGCGCCGCGCGTTTCTCCGACGACCTCGTGCACGAGCGCCTGGTGTTCGACACGCCGTCGCAGCGACTGACCGGCAAGCTGATGCACTACTCCTATGAGGACTTCGAAGGCGTATTGCGCAAACTCGACGCGTATTCGACGGCGGGTGCGCAGCAACGTCACGCAGCGGGCAAGCGCGGCAGTTTTGGCAAGGCGCTCGGGCGCGGCGCGTGGGCGTTCGTGCGGACCTATGTGCTTCGACGTGGATTTCTCGACGGCCGCGCGGGTTTTATGATCGCGGTGTTCAATGCCGAAACGGTGTACTACCGGTTTCTGAAGCTGGCGCGGATGGGGGAGCAGACGCGGCGCTAGGGGCCACGGCTCGCCAACGGTTGGCCCACACCCACGCAACCGCGCGGGCCAACCAGACATCAATAAACGATTTCGATCGAGCTTCCGGCAAACTCACCGCGCAATGCCGCGAGCAGTTCGTCAGTCGGCTTCACGCGCCACGCATCGCCCAGACGCATTTCGCCTTGCGCGTTTTCGCTGCGATAGACCACCTGCACCGCGAGGCCGTTCGGAATCTGCACAGCCTGGCGCTGGCCACCGCCGCCATAACCGCCGCCGTTGCGGCCACCACCACCCCCGCCTCCATTGCCACCACGCGATGACGCCGCCGGCGCCGGCGTAGCTTGCGGCTCGTCCTTACCCGCGCTATGCGCTTCGAGCACACGCCGCAACGCCAACGCGTCCGCATTGCCGTTCATCTGCACCTTCACGGCTTCCGCATAACGGCAACGCGCGCGGCCGAGATCCATCACCGTGTCGACCGTGAAACGGATGCCGCCGGTGAACGCGTCGTTACGCGCCTGGCCCTGCACCACCAGTAATTCGTCTTCCTTGAATAGCTGTTTGTGCGCTTCAAAGGTCTCGTTGAAGACGGTCACTTCGCATTGACCGGTGCCGTCGTCGAGCAGCGCGATCAGCATCTTGCCGCGCTGGGTCATCTGCGTACGCAGCGACGCGATCACACCCGCGACCAGCTTGTCGCGCCCTTCCTTCAATTCGCCGATCTTCTGGCGCACGAAACGGCGCACTTCATTCTTGTAGGCATCGAACAGATGGCCCGACAGGTAGAAGCCGAGCGCGGCCTTCTCTTCCTGCAGCTTCTTCTTTTCCGGCCATTCCGGCTCGTCGACCAGTTCGTGACCTTGCGAGGGCGCGTCGCCCATATCGAACAGGCCCGCCTGCATCGCATTGGCGCTTGCCTGCTCGGCGGCTTCCATGGCCAGCGAGACGGAGGCGATCAACTGTGCGCGATTCGCATGCAGCGTGTCGAACGCACCGGCGCGGATCAATGCTTCCACCGTCCGGCGATTGACGATCCGGCGGTCGACCCGGTTGCAGAAGTCGAAGATGTCGATGAACGGACCTTCTTCGCGTGCACGCAGGATTTCTTCGATCGCGTTCTGGCCGCTGCCCTTGATCGCGCCGAGACCGTAGCGGATCGTTTTCGAGCGCTTGCCGTCCGCTTCCGCGACCGGCTCGAACCGGTACGCCGACAGATTGACGTCCGGCGGCAGCACGGCCATCTTGTTCGTGAGGCAGTCCTCGAACAGGATCTTGACCTTGTCCGTGTCGTCCATGGCGAGCGACATATTCGCCGCCATGAATTCGGCCGGATGGTGTGCCTTCAGCCATGCGGTGTAGTACGCAAGCAGCGCATACGCCGCCGCGTGCGACTTGTTGAAGCCGTAGCCCGCGAACTTCTCCATCAAGTCGAAAATTTCGTCGGCCTTCTCGCCGGCCAGCCCGTTCTTCGCGGCGCCCTGGCGGAACAGCTCGCGATGCTCGGCCATTTCCTCGGCCTTCTTCTTACCCATCGCGCGACGCAGCAAGTCGGCGCCGCCCAGCGAGTAGCCGCCGATGATCTGCGCCATCTGCATCACCTGCTCCTGGTAGACCATGATGCCGTAGGTCTCTTTCAGAACAGATTCAACACGCGGATCCGGATACTCCACCACTTCGCGGCCGTGCTTACGCGCACAGAAGCTCGGAATCAGGTCCATTGGGCCCGGACGGTACAACGCCACCAGCGCGATGATGTCCTCGAAGCGGTCAGGCTGCGCGTCTTTCAGCATGCCTTGCATGCCGCGGCTTTCCAGCTGGAACACGGCAACCGTGTTCGCTTTCTTTAGGATCGAGAACGACGCCGCATCGTCGAGCGGCACCTGCGCGAGCGACCAGTCTTTCTTCGACGGATCGAGACGGCGGATATAGCGCTCGGCCCAATCCAGAATGGTCAGCGTGGTGAGGCCCAAAAAGTCGAACTTCACGAGGCCGACGGCTTCGACGTCGTCCTTGTCGTACTGGCTCACGACGCCGCTTTCGTCGCCCTGCGTATAGAGCGGGCAGAAATCGGTCAGCTTGCCGGGCGCGATCAGCACGCCGCCGGCGTGCATACCGACGTTACGCGTGAGGCCTTCCACGCGCTGCGCGAGTTCAAGCAGCTGATGCACTTCGTCTTCGTTATCGAAGCGCTCCTGCAGGAGCGGCTCTTCCTTCATCGCGTCGGCGATGGTGACGTGCTTGCCCGGCTTGAACGGAATCAGCTTGGCGATGCCGTCCGTAAACATATAGCCGAGATCGAGCACGCGGCCGATGTCGCGCACCGCCGCTTTCGCCGCCATCGTGCCGAAGGTGGCGATCTGCGACACGGCGTCCGCGCCGTACTTGTCCTTCACGTACTGAATCACACGGTCGCGGCCGTGCTGGCAGAAGTCGATGTCGAAGTCGGGCATCGAGACCCGTTCCGGATTCAGGAAACGCTCGAACAGCAGGTTGTAGCGCAGCGGATCGAGGTCGGTCACGCCGAGCGCATACGCGACCAGCGAACCTGCGCCCGAACCCCGGCCCGGACCGACCGGCACGCCGTTGTTCTTGGCCCAGTTGATAAAGTCCGCAACGATCAGGAAGTAGCCCGGAAAGCCCATCTTGATGATCGTGCCGCACTCGAATTCGAGGCGCTGGTAATACGTCCCGCGCTGCGCCTCGCGCTCGGCCGCATCCGGGTACAACTGTTCGAGACGCTTTTCGAGGCCCTCTTTTGACAATTGCACGAGGTAGTCGTCGAGCGACATGCCGTCGGGTGTCGGAAAGAGCGGCAGCTTGGGCTTGCCGAGTTCGAGCGTCAGGTTGCAGCGCTTGGCGATTTCGACACTATTGGCAAGCGCCGACGGAAGGTCCGCGAACAGCCCCGCCATTTCTTCCTGCGTACGGAAATACTGCTCGGACGTAAAGCGTTTCGAGCGGCGCGGATTCGCCAGGATGTCGCCTTCGGAAATACACACGCGCGCTTCGTGCGCGGTGAAATCGTCCGGCGTCATGAACTGCATGGGGTGAGTGGCCACCACCGGCAATTTCAGCGACGCCGCGAGCGCGACCGCCTGCTGCACGTACTGCTCGCCGCCCGGCTGACCACACCGTTGCAGTTCGATATAGAAGCCGCCAGGAAACACCTTCGCCCAATGCAATGCATTGCGTTTGGCCGCTTCTTCGTTACCGGCGGCGAGCGCGAGGGCAATGTCGCCCTGTTGCGCGCCCGACAACGCGAGCAGGCCTTCACCCAGACCGGATTCGAGCCAGCCGGCTTCGATTTCCGCACGGCCGCGATACTGGTTGGTGAGCGATGCCTTGCTGAGCAACTCGCACAGATTCAAATAGCCGCGCCGGTTCTTGACCAGCAGCAGCAAGCGGGAAGGCTTCTCGCGGTCGTCGGGATTGGTAATCCAGACGTCGCAGCCGGCAATGGGTTTGACCCCTTTGCCGCGGGCTTCCTTGTAGAAGCGGACGAGGCCGAACGCGTTGCCGAGGTCGGTGAGGGCGAGCGCACCCTGACCGTCTTTGGCAGCGGCCTTGACGATGTCGTCAAGACGCACGATGCCATCGGCAATCGAGAATTCGGAGTGGACGCGAAGATGAACGAAGCGGGGATCTGACATGGGCGACATTGTAACTCCACCCTTCCGGAGTTTTCAGGGCAAAACCGCGCGTTAGCCGTTCGGCTTAGGACAGAAACGCGAGCGCGCCGCACACCGGTGTTGTGCAGGCGATTTGCGCTGCCGCAAAGGGTTGGCCATTCGGCCGAGTCGGCCAAAGCGCCGGCTTGAGGGATAATACGGGTTTCGCCCTTTTCGACGTGGCCGCGCCGCATGGAGTTTGAATGCGGGCGTTTTCAATGCGCCCCGTTTTCCGCGCGGCCACTTCTTACCGCTGGACACACATGAGTATCGTCAATCTCGCCGCGTATCATTTCGCGACCATCGAAGACACCGCCGCATGGCGCCCGTTCGTTACGGAGCGCTGTAATGCGCTCGGCTTGCGCGGCACCATCCTGCTGGCGCCGGAAGGCATCAACCTGTTCGTCGCCGGCACGCGCGAAGCCACAAACGCGTTCATCGACTACATCCGTCACGACGCGCTGTTCGAAGGCAAGTTCGTCAATCTGCAGTTCAAGGAAAGCCTGTCGGACAAACAGCCGTTCACCCGCATGCTGGTCAAGCTCAAGCGCGAGATCATCACGATGAAAAAGCCGGCGATCCGGCCGGAGCTTGGCCGCGCGCCGTTCGTCGACGCCCCCACGCTGAAAACCTGGCTCGACCGCGGCCATGACGACGAAGGTCGCCCCGTCGTCATGCTGGACACACGCAATGCGTTCGAAGTGGACGTCGGCACGTTCGATGACGCGCTCGACTACCGCATTACGAAATTCAGCGAATTTCCCGAAGTCATCGAACAAAACCGCGCCGATCTCGAAGGCAAGACGGTGGTGTCGTTCTGCACAGGCGGGATTCGTTGCGAGAAGGCGGCGATCCACATGAAGGAAGTCGGCATCGAGAACGTGTACCAGCTCGAAGGCGGCATCCTGAAGTATTTCGAGGAAGTCGGCGGCGCGCACTATCACGGCGACTGCTTCGTATTCGACTACCGCACCGCGCTGAATCCGCAACTGGAGCCGACCGCGACCGTGCAATGCTTCGGCTGCCGCGCGGTGGTGCCGCCGGAAGCGCAGCAATCGCCAATGTACGTGGCGGGCAAGACGTGTCCGGAATGCCATCCGGACAGCAAGGCGGCGCACGCCGCCTGATGCGGGCGGTTGCAGCGGGCGGGCACCTTCACGTTGCGGCCCGCCGCCCCCATACGGATTCTTGGCTGAGCGGCATGGGTCCCTCAGTTGTTCATCGTATTTGCGCATCAACACACCGATCGAACCCATGACCTATCGTGGACGCTTCGCGCCGTCGCCTACCGGGCCCTTGCATTTCGGCTCACTGGTGAGCGCGCTCGCAAGCTGGCTGGACGCGCGCGCGCATCGCGGCGCGTGGCTGGTGCGCGTCGAAGACATCGACGGGCCTCGCACCGTCCCAGGCGCGGCCGAGGAGATTCTGTCCACTCTCGAACGCTTCGGCATGCACGCTGACGAGCCGCCCGTCTGGCAAAGCCATCGTATTGCGCGCTATCAGGAAGCATTCGAGCAATTGAAAGTTGGCGGCCTGGTCTATCCATGCGGCTGCACGCGCAAGGAGATTGCCGACTCGCTGCTGCATGCGCACGCGCGCAACACCACGCTCGCCTACCCTGGCACCTGCCGCAGCGGCCTGCATGGCAAACCGGCGCGCGCATGGCGCCTGCGCGTACCCGACGGCGATGCCGCGGTGATCACATTCGAGGACCGCTGGCAGGGCAAACAGACGCAGAACCTGGCCACCGAGGTCGGCGACTTCGTCCTGAGACGCGCTGACGATCAGTGGGCATACCAACTGGCGGTGGTGGTCGACGATGCGGACGCGGGGATTACGCATATCGTGCGCGGCGCGGACTTGATGGATTCAACAGCGCGGCAGATCTACCTGCAGCGTTGCCTGGGCGTGCCGACGCCGGAGTATTTGCACGTACCGGTGGTCACGAACGATGAGGGCGAAAAGCTCAGCAAGCAAAACGGCGCAACTGCGCTGGACAATGACAAACCGTTTGAAGCGCTGAGCGCAGCCGCTCGTCATCTGGGGCTTGGATTAGACGGGACTGCGCATACTACGCTAGAGGGTTTTTATGCAGCCGCGACGGCAGCATGGGCGCAGCGCACGGGCGTGCGAGTGTGATGGCAGCGAGGCGTAGCGGCCGCCCCGAACAGAGGCAGCGCCAGTGAACCGCGCAGAAAGGAAGCGCTCAGAAAAGAAACACTAAAAACAACAAGACCAAGGCAAAAAGCCGGGCATCAGGTAGACGACGGCGACTTCCTCGGCATCCCAAACCCACCGAGCAACGCAGCCAACGGCTGCTTGGAAGTCGACTTCTGCGGAGCAGCAGCAGACGAGGCAGCCGCCTCTTCAACCTTCCTCACAGACGCTGCCGAAGGCTCATAAGGCTTGAGGAAGAAATCATCCACAGGCTGCGCACGATGATGATGCGGCCGATCGAACGAACCCGAGGACGAAGCCCCCGAACGCCGGCGACCGCCCCGCTCGTCGCGGCCCTCTGCACGGCCATCCACGCGCTCGCGCCGCGGCGGACGCTCTTCATGGTGATGCCGCACCGGCGTATCGACAGTCAGGTGTTGCACTTCCAAAGGCCGCTTGATCAGCTTCTCGATGTCGGCAAGCTGCTTGCGCTCATTCGGGCTGCACAGCGACAACGCATCGCCGGAAGCCCCAGCACGCCCGGTACGGCCAATCCGGTGCACATAATCTTCCGCATTGAACGGCAGATCGAAATTGATCACGGCGGGCAGCTCGGCAATGTCCAAACCGCGCGCAGCGACGTCGGTCGCCACCAAAGCCTCGATCTCGCCACGCTTGAACGCATCCAGAGCCTGCATCCGTTCATTCTGGGTCCGGTCACCGTGAATCGCCGTAGCGATCACACCGTCGCGCTCCAGGCTGCGCGCCAGCCGGCTCGCGCCGATCTTGCTGTTACAGAATACGATTACCTGCTTGAGGCCGCGGTCGCGAATCAGCTTAACGACAGCGCCGGTCTTGTCGCCCTCGGCCACTTCATAAACGATCTGCGTCACATTGGTCGCAGTCGAATTGCTGCGCGCGACTTCGATGGTCTGCGGGTCGCGCAGATACGTGGCGGCCAGTTTCTTGATTTCGCCCGAGAACGTAGCCGAAAACAGCAGCGTCTGACGTTCCTTCGGCAGCAGGTTCAGGATGCGCTGCAAATCCGGCAGGAAGCCCATGTCGAGCATCCGGTCGGCTTCGTCGAGCACGAGGATCTGCACCTGGCCGAGATTGGCGGTTTTCTGTTGCACGTGATCGAGCAGACGGCCTGGCGTCGCGATCAGAATTTCGACGCCGCGGCGCAGTTGCTCGGACTGCGGATTCATATCGACACCGCCGAACACCACGGCGCTGCGCAGCGCCGTGTGCTTCGCGTACGACTGCACGTTCGCCGCCACCTGGTCGGCCAGTTCGCGGGTCGGCGTGAGGATCAGCGCGCGCACCGGATGGCGGGCGGGCGATGCGCTCGTGCTGGCCTGCGGCAGCAAGCGCTGGATGATCGGCAGCGAGAAGCTCGCGGTCTTGCCGGTGCCGGTTTGCGCGGCACCCATCATGTCCCGGCCGGCCAGCACGACGGGAATCGCCTGCTCCTGGATCGGCGTAGGGATGGTGTAGCCCGATTCTTTGACGGCTTTCAGGATGTCGGGCGCGAGACCGAATTGATCAAAAGTCGCAGTACTGGGCGTGACGGCTGTGTCGGACATGGTGGCTTTCGCTAAAAATGCGCTTGGCGCGGTGCGCGCGGCAGCGGTCGGAACCGCAGAGGGCATCAGGATGAAGGCGGAGCCACGGCGTTCCGCACGGGACCCGTCAGTATTACGGGAAAAATGCGGCCGGCTCCGGCCGGCGGAAACACCCGCCGGAAAGGCCGGTATTGTAGCACTTCAGCAAAAACACTCATGGCGCATCTGCCGGCTTTCTGCTTACGTCGACGAAAGCCGGACGGCGAGCCGCTCACCAGACCGTCGGTGCCGGCTCCGAAAGGCGGCCTGCGAGGGTCGGACCGCCTCGCTGGCAGCGTAGTGCGCGCGTGCGACAGATGCATGACAGTCCGGCTCAACCCGACCCTGCCACAGGATGCCCGAACGAGGGGGCACGGACCACCGCACACCACGACGGGGCCCGAATCCCTGTAGATGAAGCACAGCCCCGGCAGGCGCCCGCATCATCGTCGTGCGCCGCCGCACCGCCCCGTCACCACGTCTCGCGCATCACCATCAAACGCATCTCGGTCATATCCTCGATCGCGTAGCGCACGCCTTCGCGCCCGAGCCCGGAATCTTTCACGCCGCCATACGGCATGTTGTCGACCCGGAACGACGGCACGTCGTTGATCACCACGCCGCCCACGTCGAGCAGATCCCACGCGCGGTGCGCATGGGCGAGCGAATCGGTGAACACGCCGGCTTGCAGGCCGAAGTCGCTGTCGTTGACAGTAGCGAGCGCCGCGTCGAAATCATCGAAACGCTCCAGAATCGCGACCGGGCCGAAGGCTTCCTTGCGGTAGAGGTCAGTGTCGCGCTTCACGCCTTCGAGCAGCGTGGCCTCGAACATCGCGCCCTCCACCCTGCCACCGGCGACGATCTTCGCGCCCGCCTGCACCGCGCTTTCCATCCAGCCGGCGAGACGATTGGACTCCGATTCGGAGATCATCGGCCCGACAAAGGTCTTCTCGTCCTTCGGATCGCCCATGATCAGCGACTTCGTCTTCGCGATCAGCTTCTCGCGCAGGGCATCGTAAATCTTCGCGTGCACCAGAATCCGCTGCACGCCGATGCAACTCTGCCCCGACTGATAGAACGCGCCGAACGCCAGCCGATCGACCACATAGTCGAGCTTGCCGCCCTGATCGCCGTCGACGATCGCCGCCGCGTTGCCGCCCAGTTCCAGAATCACTTTCTTCTTGCCGGCCTTTTTCTTCAGTTCCCAGCCCACCGCGGGCGAGCCGGTAAAGGACAGCAGCTTGAAACGTTCATCGGTGGTGAACAGATCGGCACCGTCGCGATGCGCGGGAAGAATCGAGAATGCGCCTTTCGGCAGGTCGGTTTCCGCCAGAATCTCGCCCATGATGAGCGCGCCGACCGGGGTGCGGCTCGCCGGTTTCAACACGAACGGCACGCCTGCCGCGATCGCCGGCGCGACCTTGTGCGCGGTCAGATTCAGCGGAAAATTGAACGGCGAGATAAACGAACACGGACCGATCGGCACACGCTTCACGTAGCCGTGGTAGCCCTTCGCCCGCGGCGAAATCTCCAGATTGATGATCTCGCCGTCGATGCGCACCGACTCTTCAGCCGCCACCTTGAACGTGTCGATCAGACGCGTGACCTCGCCCTTCGAGTCGTTGATCGGCTTGCCCGCTTCGATACATAGCGCGAGCGCCAATTCGTCGTAACGCTCGCGAAACCGCTTCACGCAATGTTCGAGCACGGCCTGACGCTTGAACGGTGGAAACGCGCGCATTGCCGGCATCGCTTCGACGGCATAGCCGATCGCTTTGTCGATCGCCGCCGCGTCCGCCATCGCCACGCGGGTCGCCACTTCGCCGCTGAATTTATCCGTGACTTCGAGATCCGTGTTGGCCGCCACCGCAATGTTGGCGAGGTAGTACGGGTAAGTCTTGTTCAACATGACGCGTTCTCCTTGATCCAATGCCTGACATCAGCCATGCAGCCGGCAAGTGCTATGTCTCGTTGCCGCACATGGCCGCACCATTCATAGTTGGGCGCTCAGCCGCTTGATCTCGCGATTCAGCACACGCTCGTTGTCCGAGTAGTCGATCGGCAGATCGATCACATGCACACCGGGCGTCGCGAAACATTCGCGCAGCAGCGGCGCGAATTCCGCGGCCGATTCAATGCGATGCCCCTTCGCGCCGTAACTCTGCGCATACGCGACGAAATCCGGGTTGCGCAGCGTCATGCCGTAGTCCGGAAAGTTCATGTTTTCCTGCTTCCAGCGGATCATGCCGAACGCGTCGTCGCGCAAAATCAGGACCACCAGATCGAGCTTCAGACGCACTGCCGTTTCCAGCTCCTGCGAATTCATCATGAAGCCGCCGTCACCGCACACCGCCATGACCTTGCGGTCGGGGTGCACGATCTTGGTCGCGATCGCCGACGGCAAGCCGGCGCCCATCGACGCCAACGCGTTATCGAGCAGCAGCGAATTCGGTTCATGCGCGCGGTAGTAGCGCGCGAACCAGATCTTGTACATGCCATTGTCCAGACACACGATGCCGTCCACCGGCGTGGTCTCGTAGACGTCGTTGACGATCCGCACCGGGTACATCGGGAAACGGTCGTCGTGCTGGCCTTTGACCAGATGCTCCTCGAAGTGCTGCTTGATCTCCTTGAAACGCGTGAAATCCCAGTGTTCCTGACGCTCCTTGAGGCTTTCCTTGAGCTGCCACACCGCGTTGGCGATATCGCCGACCACCTCGATCTGCGGGAAATACACCGTATCGACTTCCGCGCCGAGAAAGTTGACGTGAATCACCGTCTTCTCGCCGGCGTCGCCACTGCGCATGAAAAACGGCGGCTTCTCGATCACGTCGTGGCCGACATTGATGATGCAATCCGCGTGGTCGATTGCGCGGTGCACGAAGTCACCGTCGGACAAGGTGGCGTTGCCGAGCCACATGGGATGCGATTCGTCGATCACGCCCTTGCCCATCTGCGTCGTAAAAAACGGAATGCCGATCTGGTCGACGAATTCGCGCAACATCTTGGTGGTGGTCTTGCGGTTGCCGCCCGCGCCGATCATCAGCAAGGGATGCTTCGCTTTCGTGATCGCCTCGACCGCGCGCGCCACGGCCTTTTCCTCGGCAACGGGGCGGCGGCTGAAGCTCTTCGGAATCGGATGGCCGTCGCCCTCTTCGTGCGCAACGTCTTCAGGCAATTCGAGGTGCGTGGCGCCCGGCCGTTCTTCCTCCGCCTGACGGACCGCTTCGCGCACCGCGGCCGGAATGTTGGCGATCGACACGATCTGCCGCGTGTACTTGGTGAGCGGCTCCATCATCCGCACCACGTCGACGATCTGAAAATGCCCCTGCTTGCTCGATTTGATCGGTTTTTGCCCGGTCACCATCAGCATCGGCATGCCGCCCAACTGCGCGTACGCGGCAGCGGTCACGAAGTTGGTCGCGCCCGGTCCGAGGGTGGCCAGACACACGCCGGTGCGACCGGTGAGGCGTCCATACGTGGCGGCCATGAACCCGGCCGCCTGCTCGTGACGCGTGAGAATCAGACGAATTTTCGAGCGGCGCAGCGATTCGAGGAGATCGAGATTTTCTTCACCCGGGATGCCGAACACGTACTCGACACCTTCGGCTTCCAGCGATTTGACGAACAGGTCCGATGCTTTCATGGAGGGTCTCGCTTGATGAAACGGACGCGGGCCATGAGCCCGCCCGTTGAAGTCCAATATCGGACGATCGAAGACGACGACAACCGCGCGAGCCTTGCGCGGCCTGACATAACGGCGACAGCGACGACACTGGCGACAGCAATGGCAGCGGACACAGCGGATGCCATGCCGGACAGCTTACTACTCGAACGGAAAGGATGCGCGCAGGCGGGCAGCGCCACAAGGCAGAGACAAACGTAAGGCGAGGCAGGCGGCGTGTCTGAAGAAAGCCGCCGCATCATGCTCAGCGATTGATGGTGACGCAGTCGGACAGCATCGGCGGGGCGTTTTCGCCGTCCGTCGCGTCGTAGAGATCGGCGCGCGGACCCTTGGTCCACCAGGTGTAGCTGCCGGCCTGATACTTCGCGCCGGAAGCCGAGATCGTGTTGACGAACAGCAGTTGCTGGCCCTTGACAGGCACGAGCGCGAAGCTCTGGCCGTTCGCCGTGTTCCAGTAGGTCACTTGCAGAATCTTGCCGGTCGCGCAGGTGTATTTATGCGTCTGGCGATTCTTCGCCTGAATATCGGCGAGGTTCGATGGCGCGGCCCATGCATTGCCGTACAGCGCCGCAAGACCCGCTGCCGCGGTGACTGCAACAAGCCATTTCTTCATTCGATGCCTCGATTGTTGTTGCACATCAAGCGTGGGCGGCGCGCCTTGCGTTGCGGCTGTGTTGCACGCCCGGACCGCTCATGACCCCATCGCGAACCGGTCGTGGATTGCTTATGGATCGATCACCTCGGCGCAAGCGTCGGTCGGCGCGGCAGCGACGTGCCCGACCAGCGGCACGATCTTCAGTCCAGCCGACGCCACCCGGCACGGCGCAGCGGCGAGGCCGCACCCTGTCATCCCCGCACACAGCGCAAGTATCACACCCAGTGCGCCGAGACGGCCGAAGCTTCCAGACCGCATGTTCTTGCGGGATTCCAGGGGCATACGTACCTCTACTTCAACAAACTTCAATGAGTCGGGTTTCGCGCGCGGCGGGTTTGCGCGGCGCGCGGGTACTTCACACTTCACGGCACATCGACACGCTGCAGCGCCGCAAGGCAGCGCTTTGACGCGCCTTACTTCGTGGAAACCGGCCGCACCGCCGCCGCGGCCTGCTTCGCGCGCGAGCGTGCTTCTTCGGTCGTCTCGCCAGTGGCCAGCGCCACGCCCATGCGGCGCTTGACGAAGCTCTCCGGCTTGCCGAAAAGCCGCAGATCCGCATTCGGCACGGCCAACGCCGCCGCGACACCTTCGAAAGCGATCGCCGTTTCGTCCAGTCCGCCGTAAATCACCGCCGACGCGCCCGGCGCCCGCAGCGACGTATCCACCGGCAAACCGAGAATCGCGCGCGCATGCAGTTCGAACTCCGAGAAGCGTTGCGAGCACAGCGTGACCAGACCGGTATCGTGCGGACGCGGACTCACTTCCGAGAACCATACGTCATCGCCACGCACGAAAAGTTCCACACCGAACAGGCCCCTGCCGCCCAATGCCGCTGTGACCTTGTGCGCCACTTCGCGCGAACGTTCCAGCGCGAGCGGGCTCATCGGCTGCGGCTGCCACGATTCGACGTAGTCGCCCGCCACCTGCACGTGCCCGATCGGGTCGCAGAAATACGTGCTGACTTCGCCGCTCGCCGGATCGATCGCGCGCACGGTGAGTTGCGTGATTTCGTATTCGAAGTCGATAAAACCTTCGACGATCACCCGGCCGTGATTCACGCGGCCACCCGCCATCGCATATTGCCAGGCGGGTTCGACGTCCGCGTCGCTCTTCAGCACCGACTGCCCCTTGCCCGACGATGACATCACCGGCTTCACGACGCACGGATAGCCGACTTTGGCGATGCCCGCGCGCAGTTCCTCGAGCGAATCGGCGAACGCGTACGGCGAGGTCGGCAGGCCGAGTTCTTCAGCGGCCAGACGGCGGATGCCTTCGCGGTTCATCGTGAGTTGCGTGGCGCGCGCGGTGGGGATCACTTCGGCGAGGCCGTCGGTTTCGATGGCGGCGAGTGCATCGGTCGCGATGGCTTCGATCTCGGGGACGATCAGGTGCGGACGTTCCTGTTCGACGAGCGCGCGCAAGGCGGCGCGGTCGGTCATGTCGATCACGTGCGAGCGATGTGCGACCTGATGACCCGGCGCGTTCGGATAACGGTCGACGGCGATCACTTCGACGCCCAGCCGTTGCAGCGCGATGATCACTTCCTTGCCGAGCTCGCCGGCGCCGAGCAGCATGACGCGCGTGGCGGATTCAGAAAGGGGCGTGCCGATCCGTTGGCCGATCTGCATGGGGTCTCCAGATAAAAGTCGGATGAGGGTGGGATTAGGTGGAACACGATGTTAACATGCGCACCCCGATGCGCACCCCGCACCGCACCCGATACGTCGACGTCGCGCTCGCGTGCGGCGTGCCGAGTGCGTTACCCTTACGCCTTCGCCAGTTTGAAGAGGACCGACGCCATGCTCCAAAGCTCCTCCGCGCGAGGTGTTGCGCGCTTCATCCCGTATGCGCGCACGGCCATCGCCGCGTTGAGCGTCGCCGCGCTATGCAGCGCGTGCGCCATCCCGAAGCACCCCGACTCGGAAGCCGCACCGCCCGATCCGTTCAACCCGGCCGCCACCCAGTTGCTCGACGACACCAGTTGGGTACTCACCGGCTGGAAACAGGCCGACGGCACGGCCCGCGCGATTCCGTCCGCGGATCAGGGCGCGCCGATCACGCTCGTGCTCTCCACCGACAAAGGCCAGCGCCACGCCAGCGGCTTTTCCGGCTGCAATCGCTACATGGGCTCGTATGCGCTGAAAGACGGCAAGCTAAGCTTCGGCACCCTGGGCGGCACGCGCATGGCGTGCGCGACGCCGGGCGGCCAGATCGAAGGCTCGTATCTCGACGCGCTGAACCACATCGACCGCACTGGCGTGCAGATGCGCGCGCCGCAGCAGATGCAACTGGTGCTCGACAACGGCGACACGCTCACATTCGACCGCAGCGCCAAGTGATCGGTACGCGGTTCGTTCCATTTGGCGCAGGCATACTTGCGTCTGCCTTCGAAGCATCGGGCTTCGCCGGTTAAACTCGACGGATTGCGTTCTTGCGCGTCCGTCATACGTTGATGTCTAGTATGCACACGGTAGTTTTCGGCTGGTTCGGCGGGTCGGCCGTCTGGTTCATTCCTCTTTTCTGGCGCCTCGTGAAGTCGGTGCTGCCGGGCGGCGCAGGTTTGCGCGGCCCCGGCACGATCCGCCTTTGGCTCGGCTTCGTCTGCGTCCTGGTGGCAAGCTGCGCGCTGGAGGCGTCGTTGATCGGCGTGGCCGGCGTGAATGGCTTCGGCCATGCGCTGGCGGCGGGCTTCGGTCATCTGCTCGGACACATCGGCACGCCGCTCGCGGCGCTTGCCCTGCTCCTGATCAGCCTGCCCTGGCTGATCGACTTCCGCTGGCGCGACGTCGCCGTGTGGGCCGACGGTGCATTCGGCCTCGGCTTGTCCCGCGGCCTCGCGAAACGCGACGAGGAAGCGCGCCGCCATCGCAGTGTCGATGACGGTTTGCCGTCGCATATGTCGCCGTCCAGCAACACCATGGCGCCCAAAAGCAATGGACGTTATGCGCGCCCGACCGTCTGGCGGCCGCCGGCGAACGGCCGCAACGCGGCTGCGGCTGCCGGTGCGGCAGGTGCCGCCGCGGCCAGGGACGCAGCGGCGCGTGGCGCTGGAGCGAACTGGCGTGCCGGCGCAGTGAAGCCGCGCAGCCAGCACGCGCAAGCGGAGCCTGTGCTGCGTACGTCCGCCGCGACACCACCGCGCCAGGCGCCACGGCAAGTGCCGACGCAGACGACGACGCCGACACACTTGCAGAACGCGGACAGGACCGTATGGATGCCGGCCGAACCAGTCGCGCCGGCCGGATGGTTGCGTCTGTCTCTTATACACATCTCCGAGCCCACGAGACCTCTCTACATCTCGTATGCCGTCTTCTGCTTGAACAAAAAACCAACATCGTTAAGATCCTTGAGAGTTTTCGCC